>Ga0302315_10000228_pt1 | contig 69848 bp, 61 predicted proteins | sample III_Palsa_N3_1_FD_200532 | JGI IMG/M metagenome (GOLD analysis project Ga0302315, IMG submission 200532) | Peat permafrost microbial communities from Stordalen Mire near Abisko, Sweden - III_Palsa_N3_1 | ecosystem: Environmental > Terrestrial > Soil > Palsa > Peat permafrost | place: Sweden...
TGTAGTAAAAGCGCTGCCTCAGATGACAGTTTAAGACAATTACAAATAAATATTAATACTGTGATGTATCAACAAATTACCGATAAAGAGCAAGTTATTAAAAATTTAACCAGTTGGTTGTGGTAAGCCGAGATAATGATACTATTCCCGGCTAAAACTTGTCTGCTAGAAGCCACCACACACTGCAGGCCGTGCGATTTTTGCCTTACTACTAAAGAATTTTATTAATAATTTTTTAATTGTACTCATCATCTTCTCCTTCGTGGATTGAATAATTAATTGGTACATCCTATAGCCAATGTTGAAAAACCAACTAAATTACAGGGCAATTGGCAATTATTAGTTTATTCAACATACTGCAAACTAAGGTGCTTATGGAATTAAGCACATTATTAAGTGAACATAATTGCTAATTTCACTAAGCCAAATTAGGCTAGCAGACTTTATAGTGATAAGCAACCCCACCTTGATTTTTATAATATTTTAATGATAAATTTTTTTAATCATAACGTGATGAATTTTTTATAAACCAGAATGGTTTGGTAAATACGATAACACTCCAACCACGCGTGTATACCTCAAAAAAAAGGAGGAGCTGCACTTTGTTAATCACTATAGGACTTTTCGCAAAATCTTCTCCCTCCAAGCTTCTGTTTGCATTTCCCTCGCCCGCATGCGGGGAAGCAGGGGCTTTTGCAGCAAATTCCCTGGCAGTTCCCCTTTCCCGTTTGGAGCAAATCACAAACCCCTAACTGTTTAAAGTGAGTTACCTATGTACCAGTTGCGCAGGGGGGTTTTGCGTAAGTCCTGTACTGGTGTTAAACTTAAATACTTTCAGACAGCTAAAAATAACTACGGAAGGAGAAAGCAATGTCAATACTTGCTATTTGGGTAGCAGCCAACTGTTTTATCGCCGCTGGAGCCGCAGCTTATATAATTCTAAAAGATTAAAAGTTTAGAAACTCATCTGATGGTAAAACCAATGGGAAAGTGAATATTAGCTAGAAGTTTCATTGGTATACTAAGGGCAGAAAAACGCGAAAAGTTCAATGTTATAGCTTTCAAAATCCCCTATGATTCTTGCAAAATTATGTAAGATGTAGGTAGTTGATGTGAGACCATGTTGAGGAAACGGATTTTTGTACAAAAGGAATGTATAAAAGGAAAACGACAATATGACCACATTTAATGAAAATAAGTTAGAAGATACTTTTGATAAGTTGTTTAAAGCGGTTAGTAATATTTCCAAAAAACTAGAAGATAATAAACGACATGCTCGCGAAGCATTTTACCATAAATGGTTAATTGCTTTATTTACAGCAATTTTTCCAGCGATAATTGGAGTATTTGTATTAGCTATCTCAAACTATTGGGAAAGTAGAATAAGGTATGCTGGCTTACTACAAAATGATCTAGATAAACAAATGGAAGTTTCTGCTGGGGTAAATAATATCATCTCAAATATAAGAGCATTCAGGTATGTAGAGAATTTTTCTTGTCAGGGTCAAGATTATATGGGTGAGGCCGTGTGGTTGAAAAAAGAGCAGGGAGCTTTGATTTATAAGTTAGTTGAAGAGGCCGCAAAAGTAAGGCTGAATTTTGATATTGATGCTTATAAAGCAGTAACAAACTTTTTGAAATTTATTGATGAAGATATTAGTAAAAATACTTCTATTTGTAGTAAAAGCGCTGCCTCAGATGACAGTTTAAGACAATTACAAATAAATATTAATACTGTGATGTATCAACAAATTACCGATAAAGAGCAAGTTATTAAAAATTTAACCAGTTGGTTGTGGTAAGTCGAGATAATGATACTATTCCCGGCTAAAACTTGTCTGCTAGAAGCCGCCACACATTGCAGGTCGCGCGATTTTTGCTTTACTGCTAAAGAATGTTATTAATAATTGTTTAATTGTACCCATCATCTTCTCCTTGGTGGATTGAATAATTAATTGGTGTTTTCAGCATTAGCCGCAGAAAACACCAAAATCGATTTTTATTTTAATGAAAATTTATCGGGGTGTCAATTCACGCCTCTTCTCAGACCAGTGATCAATAAATTTTTAGGAGATCTTTCCTTCTTACAGTAATTAATATTAATTTAATCTAAACCTATGAATAGGTGAGTATTAGTTAGCTTAAAGAAAGACTTAATGGCTGTCCATTCATTTCTTGAAATCATATTTATTCTATTCTCAGGGTTGGTAAGCAACTTTACATACCAACGCAAGCGGCTGGTTTAGCCATACGTTGATAAGCAAATAATTTTTTAATAACCAGTTCGATTTTTGTCAGCTCCGATCTCCTCCTTGCATTGTTTGGAACCAAGTAAATGAAGTTATACGGCACTAATATTACTTATTAACTCAATTATGTAAAAATTAGCTAAGCTTTAAACAAAGATGCAACCAGTTGGCTTCGCGAAACGTTTTTTGATAAATATCTTTTTGAGGAGTTGTTTCATAATTAGCATCCATCCTTAGGTTATTGAAGAAATATGGATAATCACATAAATGAGCAGGTTGCAGCCTTAGCAACACGTTGTTGAACAAATAGCTTTTTAACAAAGATTTTAAACCTTATCATTTTCCATCTCCTTCTTCGATTATTGAAAATTAATTAACCTAAGCAAAGGCACAGTTGGCTGGTTTAGCAAACCGTTTATGAGTAAAGAGATTTTTGAAGAATTGTCGCATGATTGATCTCCATCCTTAGTTAAAAACTAGTACTGGTTGATACCGTAATGAGCTTTTAATAATTCTAATTACTAAGGAAAGACTAGCAGATGGTAGCAGAGTTTTGCAGGGCGGCTTTTATTATATGCGGGATAAGTCTTTTTATTTACACACTGTTACTAGGGTGAACAGTAAATAACTTAATCGGTAGCTTTGATATCACCTCGCCCTATCAACGAAGTATTGGGACAGCCATGTATTGCAGCCTCGATAAATTAGATTAATACTTCACATTAGCCACAGCCATGTATTTTAAATCTTTGGAGATATAGAGCAGCAAGTAACCCAAATTATATCCGATTTTTACGACCAAAATACTGGTAGCTCAACATATGGAAATCCAGAAGAAATAGATACTTTGCTCTTTGCAAAATCGTCAGATTATGCTATTTTCTCAAAGATGGGACTAAGAGACTGCGCAGTTTATACTCAAGAAGCTAGTGCCAGTGACCGCGTTTGTATTGATGCCTGAACAAAAAAAGCAATTAATGAGCTTAATAAACCGTTGAAAGAATTAGCTACCACGAGAATTCCCGAGAGTTTAAAAGTTAAGGGGATTTAAAAATCTGTTTAATCGCAGTTCTACCAATTAGGATTTTAAAATTTCAAGAATCTTTAGTTTTCGCAATTTGTTTAGACAACAAAAAAGCTCGGAACAACACCCAGTAATACCTAACTCTGGTTCATCGCAATATTTTATTATAGCCAGATTGGATGCAGTGCCAGATGGGCAAGACCCAAAAAGTATATTTACTGAACGTTTTTTCAAACGTATGGTTAATGATGTAAGAGCTGCTTATGCCGCAAAAAATAATACAGCATTAACATCGAATGTTTTTTTGACAGAAGTTGAAGCAAGAGAAAAACTTGCAGTACAAAGGGAAATAAACGCTATTTTTGTTGTTCACCAATCACCAGGTAGCAAAATAATCGAAGTAAATAAAATAGAAAAAATGATCTTACATCCTTGCTACTCATCTACCATAGTAGTAAATCCTCTCTTTTCATTACCGGTTCCAACTGCTTGTGCTACTTCATTCACTCCTGATATAGCATCAAAACAGACCCCAAGTAACAAAAGACAATCTGCTAAATGAGCAGGACAATAATAGTGCTTTCCCTTTTAAAATATTCTATTTTAGTTAAATTAACCAGCTGGCTTTTGAAAAAAGTATAATTATCCTGAATAATATGGAAACTACTCTACTAGAAATCATTGAGCAATTGAACCCTTGGCTACACAATCAGTCAACTCCAATCCTTAGCATAGAGTCGTATATACCGCGAGAACAAACTCAAAACCTATTATTACCAGAATGGGATTCTCTTTGTACCACCATTACGGGTCCTCGCCAGGCAGGTAAAACCACGTTAGGCAAATATATCAGCGAACAAATATTGCAACAACATCGTTACGATCAGCTTTTCTATTTAAACTGTGATTATCTGGAGATTCGTCAGTGGTTAATTAATATATTATTTCTAAAGCAGATTAGCCAACAATAGATAGTTTATTTAAATTGATTGGCGCATTTGTGGGAAATTTGTGGCGCAAGAAGGTGAGTTACGCTTACAAAAGGTTTATAAGATCAAGGTGGGGCCTCGCTGTAGCCTTGATGTCACTTCGTTCCATCAAGGCTATGGGTATTCTCACTCTGCTACATAACTTTTTATCTTCACAAAATCATTCGCAATATCATTCGCCTCATGCGGCACACTAAAAAATCCCTGATACTCCCCTTTAGGATTAATAATAATAATCGCTGATCCATGATTCACCAAATAATTCTCCGGATTATCATTTGTATTAGCAACCGTGTTATAAACAATACCAAAATATTTACTAATCATTTTTAACTGCGAATCATTTCCCGTAACCCCAATAAAAGCCGGGTTAAAATACTTAACATACTGTTGTAATTTCTTTAAATTATCACGCTCAGGATCAACAGAAACAAGTACAACTTGTAAATCCTTCGTTAACGGCTCATTATTTTTATCCGTTCTTTTAGCCAACTCATGCCAAGCTTGATTTAACACACTCAGCGTCATGGGACAAACATCAGGGCAATTCGTATAACCAAAAAATACTAAAGACCAATGGCCCATAAAGTTTTTTTCAGTAAAACTACTACCATCAGCTTCTTTTAAAGCAAAAGGTGGGATCCCTTTAGTTTCGGGAAGTAATAATCCGTGAATTTCTGGTAGCAATTGCGGTTGTTGTTGGTTTGTTTTAGCGTAAAATACAGCGCCGATAGCAACGGCTATAAATAAAAATGCAATCGTGCATTTGGTTAAAGTTTGCATCAAAAATCTCCTCGAAAATTAGGGCAATTAAAACTGCCAGGCTTCTGTACTAACGGCTTTATCGCGTAATTCGCTTACTTTATCAAGATAAGCGTCGCGAGACAATAATTTTGCGCCTAGACTCTGTAAATGAGGGGTGGGTAGTTGGCAATCGAGTAATTGATAGCCCCATTGGTTTAAATACTTGCATAAATATATTAAGGCGACTTTTGATGCATCTCTTGCTCGGTGAAACATCGATTCGCCACAAAAAACTTGTCCTACACAAACACCATATAATCCGCCGATTAACTCACCACTGGCTGACCAAACTTCTACAGAATGAGCAATTTTCTGCTCATATAAGGTTTTATAGGCCGATATCATTTCATCCGTAATCCACGTTTCTTGCTGTGAATCACGAGGTGCGGCGCATTCAATCATGACCTCGGTAAAGGCTTTATCAAAGGTTACTTGATATCCTCGATGGCGCAGGCTTTTAAATAAGCTACGGGTAATATGCAGTTCGCTCGGAAAAAACACACAGCGGGGATTGGGAGACCACCATAAAATAGGAGAATTATGACTAAACCAGGGAAAAATACCGTGTCGATAAGCTGCCATTAGGCGGGAAGGTTTTAAATCGCCGCCAATAGCTAATAATCCATTAGGCTCCACTAGCGCTTGGTGTGGATCGGGAAAATGGTCGTTATTTTCACATAAATGCGTTAATCCAGACATAATTATAATTTTCTCAACAATACATCATTAATTGAATGATCAGCGGTTTTAGTCAATATTAAGCGAGCACGATGTTTAAAGGGGAGAATATTGGCATGTAAATTAGCCTCGTTAATATCGTGCCATACATTGGCAGCATAGGCTAAAGCTTCGTTATCTGATAATTGACTGAATTGATGGAAAAACAAATGAGGATGCTCTCGTGCTTGCTCTCGAAATGCCATAAATCGTTGCGTAAACCAATTTGAAATCATAGCGGTTGGTGCATCCACATAAATAGTAAAATCTAAAAAGTCAGAAACAAATAAACGTGGTTGGCAACCAATTCCGCTGGTATTGCTTTGCAAAATATTAAGACCTTCGATAATCAAGATATCCGGTTTATTGACGATTTTGGTTTCCGTTTCTAATACGTCGTAAATTTCATGAGAATACAACGGCACATTAAGTGGTCCATAGCCGGATTTAACATCGATTAAAAAGCGTAATAATCGCTTGGTATCAAAACTTTCAGGGAACCCTTTTTTTTCCATTAAATGATGTTGTACTAAAAAGCGATTAGGATATAAATAACCATCAGTTGTGATAAGATCGACGCGTGGATGATGCGCAAAGCGAGATAGCAATGTCTGTAAAATTCGTGAGGTGGTGCTTTTGCCTACAGCAACGCTACCTGAAACGCCGATAATATAAGGAACACGTGGCGCGCTATTGCCAAGAAATTGGCTGGATGCTTTGTGTAGCTGTTGTGATGCATTGACATAGAGGTTTACTAGTCGTGCTAAGGGTAAATAAATATCCTCAACCTCTTGCAATGAAATGGATTCATTAAAGCCGCGTAATTGTTCTAGCTCATCCTGATTAAGCAATAAAGGGGTGTCTGAACGGTATTGCCGCCATTGTTCTCGTGTGAATGATAGATAGGGAGCCTCCAGAGAGCTATTGGTTACCATTACATTTTGCCCATAATTAAAAAAGTAATATGATGCCTTATACCATATCTACAGAGCAAATGCTGCGTCAGCAAATGCAAGTGACTGCAATCACTGAGCACACCGTGGTGCTAACCGTGTGCCGCCCAGAAGTTTGTCAATCTGTGACTTGTTGCCAAGCTATCTTGGGAGAGCGTAAAAAGCCAACTATGATAGCAAGAAAGAGTCAGTTAGCTGATAGCGGATTAGTGCAGCTTGGCGATACCTTCGAGGTTACAATAGCCTACCGCCATTGTTTATTTGCAGCTCTATTGTTATATGGATTACCTTTAATGCTATTATTGATAGCTGCCGGCACAGTCCATGCGATGGGGTATGGTGATGGCTTTGCTGCGTTGTGTAGTGGTTTAGGGATGCTGCTCGGTTTTGTAGTAGCGCGCTGTGTGACTCAACTTTGGTTTTCAGTTACTTATTTGAGGATTGTGTAATGAAAAAGATTTACTTAGGATTCATGGTATTTTTAGCCTTAACAAGCATTAGTGCTTTTGCACAAAGCAATTTACCAGATTTTACGACCTTAGTTGAACAATATGGTCCGTCCATCGTTAATGTTAGTGCGTCACGCAATGCAAAAGAACATCAAGAAGAATATGACGACCAAATGCCGCCAGAAATGCAAGATATGTTACGACGCTTTTTTGGTGATGAATTTCAATTTGGTCCTTTTCAGGGGCCTGAAGGTGAGGGCGCAGAAGCGCTAGGATCAGGATTTATTATTTCTAATGATGGCTACATTGTTACTAATAATCATGTGGTCAATGGTGCTGATGAAATTTCCATTCGTCTTAGCGATGGTCGTGATATGGCAGCCAAATTAATTGGTGCAGATGCAGGGAGTGATCTGGCTTTATTAAAAATTGACGCTAAAGATTTACCTGCCGTTAAATTTGGTTCTTCTGAAAAATTAAAAGTGGGTGAGTGGGTATTGGCAATTGGATCACCTTTTGGTTTTGAGCATAGCGCTACAGCCGGTATTGTTAGTGCGAAAGGCCGTGGTTTACAAACAGAAAAATATGTTCCTTTTATTCAAACTGATGTGGCAATTAATCCAGGTAATTCTGGCGGCCCTTTATTTAATTTAAATGGTGAAGTGATTGGTATTAACTCACAAATTATTAGCAGAACCGGTGGTTATTTAGGTTTATCTTTTGCCATTCCATCTGATGTGGCTGTTAATGTTATTGAACAATTGAAAAAACATGGTTACGTTGAACGTGGTTGGCTTGGTGTTTCATTCCAAAATGTCAATAAAGAATTGGCACAATCGTTTGGTTTAGATAACCCAATTGGTGCTTTGGTAGCAGAAGTGCTCCCAGATAGTCCTGCTGATAAAGCCGGGTTAAAATCAGGCGATGTTATCACTAAATTTAGTGGGATTAATGTAAAAGATGCTAGTGATTTACCGCATTTGGTGGGCGGCATTAAACCAGGTACGAAAGTAGATATCAGTTTAATTCGCGATAAAAAACCTATGGTATTAGCAGTAACAGTAGAAGCTTTACCACGTGAAGAAGAAACAAAAGAAGAGAAACAACAAGCTGAAAAAAATCGCTTAGGTGTGGAAGTGCGCCCTCTTACCGAAGAAGAGTTGGCTAAAGTAGGCAAAAACTTAACCGGCTTATTGGTTGAAGCTGTTGCACTCGATAGTCCTTCTTATGCAGCAGGTATTCGTCGTGGTGATATTATTATGACGATTGCTCAGCAACCCGTGACTTCTGTAAAACAATTTAATCAAATTGTTACTGAGTTACCGAAAAAAGCAGTTGTTCCCGTGTTAATTAACCGTCGTGGTGCAGCATTTATTTATTTAGCATTAAAAGTAGAGTAACGAATGGATATACATGCAGATAAGATATTAATTATCGATTTTGGTTCTCAATACACCCAATTAATCGCGCGTCGTGTGCGCGAATTGGGTGTTTACTGTGAGATTTATGGTTATGGTGTTGATAATGATGCCATTGCCAATTTTGCACCACGCGGTATTATTTTATCAGGTGGTCCGCAAAGCGTTACCGGTGATAATTCAGCGCGAGCACCCGATATTGTTTTTCATTTGGGTTGTCCTGTTTTAGGCATTTGTTATGGTCAGCAGACGATGGCGGTGCAATTAGGCGGACAAGTTAATGAATCGCATAAACGTGAGTATGGTCATGCACTGTTAACAGTCAATTTAGCATCAGAATTATTTGCCAAAATTAAACCAGAACATAAAAAAGATAATGAGTGTCAATTAAATGTGTGGATGAGTCATGGTGATAAAGTCGATGCATTACCATCAGGATTTCATGTTATTGCTCATACACCTTCAGCACCTTTAGCGGGCATAGCAGATCCAGCACGGCAATTTTATGGTATCCAATTTCATCCTGAAGTCACGCATAGCGAGCAAGGTAAAGCGATTTTAGAGCAATTTGTGCATAGTATTTGCGGTTGCAAAAATTTATGGAATAGCCGCAATATTATTGCTGAAAAAGTTCTCGAGGTTCGTGAGCAAGTAGGTGATGATGAAGTTATTTTAGGTTTATCAGGTGGTGTGGACTCCTCTGTTGTTGCTGCGCTACTGCATAAAGCTATTGGTGATAAATTAACGTGTGTATTTGTTGACACTGGATTATTGCGTTTAAATGAAGCGGATCGTGTGCTGAATATTATGGATCATATGGGCGTTAAAGTGCTTATTATAGAAGCACAACAACGTTTTTTAAGTGCATTAGTCGGTGTTGCTGATCCTGAGCACAAACGTAAAATTATTGGTCAAAAATTTATTGAAGTATTTGAAGAGGAAGCCGCCAAATTGCCGCAAGCACGATGGTTAGCACAAGGAACGATTTATTCTGATGTTATTGAATCGGCGACAAGCTCTCTTGGTAAAGCGCATGTTATTAAATCCCATCATAACGTTGGTGGGTTACCTGAAAAAATGAATTTAAAATTAGTCGAACCTTTACGTGAATTATTTAAAGATGAAGTGCGTCAATTGGGTGTGGAATTAGGTTTACCTTATGAAATGGTTTATTGTCACCCATTCCCGGGCCCAGGTCTTGGCGTTAGAATTTTAGGTGAAGTGAAAGAAGAATATGCCGATATTTTACGCAAAGCTGATGCGATTTTTATTGAGGAATTACGTAAGCACGATTTATATTACAAAGTCAGCCAAGCATTCACGGTATTTTTACCAGTAAAATCCGTTGCTGTAATGGGTGATGCCAGAGTTTACGATTATGTTGTCGCATTACGCGCCGTCGAGTCGATCGATTTTATGACGGCTCATTGGGCCCACTTACCTTATGATTTTCTTGCTTTAGTTTCCAATCGTATTATTAACGAAATTCGCGGAATTTCTCGCGTAGTTTATGATATCTCTGGTAAACCGCCAGCAACAATTGAGTGGGAATAAGTAAGTATTTTTTCAGTTTTTTTATATTACGAGTTCCCATTATCACCTGTCGAATTATTCAATTTTGGACTAAATGAGCGTTTTTTATTGGATTTGGATTTGGGTTCGTCCGCGATGTTAAGTTGAGGTGAATTTTCATCCTCAGTAAAACCTCGTTTTTTACCATCTTTTAATATCCTAGAGTACAACGGTGTAGTAGCAGCCAATCTCATATCACGCCTTGTTTTAGTGACATAGGGTGGGCTTGAACCGATGGTTATTGCTCTCAATCTTGCTTGCATACGTTCGGCAGTTACTCTCATGGATATTGCTTGAGCTTTTGCCTTGCCTTTGTCATCCTCTGGTCCCATTTCTGGAAGATTAGTATCTTTACAATTTTTGTTATTAAAAAACAGTTTGTTTTCACCATATTGGGCCATATCTAAACCAGCTTGGCGGTGTTTAAGTCCGCTTACAGCTAAACATAAAATAGGAATAGAAGTTTTTAACCAAGCTTTTTTGATAGCTTTAACTTGCTCCTCTGTAGCCGACGTAGTATCTACGACCAGCATTTTTGGCATATGGTTACTCGCAATAATCAGTTCGATTACTTGCTCTACTGTTTTTGGTGCTGTTGCTTCAGTTACGCAAGGATTATTATCAACATAAATAATATCTGCATCATATGTGTCTACAAAATTAACAACACTCTCTTCAATCTTTTTGGATTTATCCCAATCCCCCAATTCAAAATAGGCGTATTGTTCTCTTTTTACCTTTACCACTCCTCCACGAACTTCTTGGAAAGCAACTAAAGGAGCAAAAAGAGCGCTCATACCGGTTGGTGTATAGTGTTTTCCAAGTGAAAGAATATCGTCTGTATCATTTCTATGAGGCGATGGAGGAGGGGCATCGGAATGTACTGATTCACTGGTTATTTCTATTGAATCTATATTTTTAAGCTCTTGAACTGAGCGAAGTTGGTAGTGTGCTATTTCTGTTTTAAGTGCATTCATTTTTTCAGAGGGACTAAGAGCTTGCATCGCAAGAATTTTTGCTTCGATTTTATCAATCTCTTTATCAGATAAATTTTTATATAACAAAATTACACTTTCAAATAATTGATTAAATTCATCGCTTGCTGCAACTTGATCTTCTATTTTAATTAGTTCAACTAATTTTTTAAAATGATTGTCTTTTTGTGCATCAGCAGCTATTTGTACATAACCTTGGTCTGTGCCAAGAGTTTTAATAAATGTTTGCAAACTCTTATAATGTATACTCTCGCCATCTTTTAGCTCTGCTTCATGATTGGGCTCTTCAAGTAATTTTTCCAGAAATAGTTTATGGCCATATATATCAACAAGCCCTCTTCTAAATTTAGCTTGTGGAGCCCCCATTTCGCCATCGGCGTTGTTTGTTGCAGCAGCTCCCTCACTGATTGCACCATGATCCCATAAGTATTTTAATAGGGTATTGAACTCTTTAATACCATCAACAACACATTCTTTCCATTCATCATTAGGCACAAGCCCAAGGGATAATCGTAAGGATGTGCCTGTATCAGAAGAAGTTGGGATTAGAAATCCAAAGCTTTGGCGCCTGTTAAAGTATATACCTACATTTTTATTGCGAAGGTTTTTATTAATACAAGCTATTAACAAATGATTAAGAAATTTTGCATAAGAATCGTGGTAATGATAGGCAACATTATCCTTTTTCATTTTTTTATGATGTGGATAATCATCATTGAATCTCACCATAATACATGGATAGCTTGCAGCTAATTGATTTGGATCTACAATAATTGCAGATTTTTCATCTGGATTATGAAATTCAGGTAGTTTTTCTACAATTTCTCTAACAGATTTGGTTTTATGATTTAGAATATTATCGTCAAGTGTTTTTTTTCTTTTAGAAATTTCTGCATCGACTGATCCTCGTGTGGCATTAGTATCGGGGTTAATTTCTTTTTCGCTATACTGCGAGCCAAAAGTATTACTAAGTCCAAAGTTATGTGGCTTTAACACACCTCCATCAGTCAAAATTCTTCTAGATGCTTCTGCCAAATTTTTATTATTAGGATTTTTTATATCGGGATATGCTCCGGTGTCTCTACTTCTTCTATAAGCTACACGAGTCTTACCCAGGCTTTTATTATCAATTTCATTATAGGAGCTGGCAGATCTTCTTTCCTCATGTAGTTTTTGAAATTCCGCAATAAAATCTGGTTGTGGTAGAATTACTTTTTTCTTAAGCTCTTCTTTCTTTTTTGCTCGTTGTTCTTCCGTACTTTTTCTTGTCGGCCGTAATTCTCTTTCTTCAATCGCTGGTTCGATTAGTGTTTTCTTTACTTTATGGTAGGATTTTTCCTCTGTAGTTTGGGGTCCAGAAGAGGTGCTTGTTTGCTTGTTAGAACTAGGACTTGAACTTGAATTCGAACTAGAGTTGGTGACTACACTATTTTCATCGGTGACTTTACCCATAATATACCTACAAAATGAATCATAAAAAACTTTCGATATATTATTGTAAGTTAATTTAATAACAAAATGGGGTGTTTATTCAAAATTGAAATGATGACGAGATACTGGCTAACTGCTAATTAGATGTATGTCAGAAACAGTAATAAAAAAATGGTTGTTCTTTCTATGATGATTTTTTAGAGGCAAGGAGGGATTTAACTGCATAAATAAAGCATTTTAAATAACAGAAGTAAGGTATTGTACTCTTCTATTAAAACGATCTACTGGTACGTTTTGCCACTTACTTTTATCAAGCATGACTTTTGTAAATCCATCCAGATTATTATCAGCAATAAATTTTTGGATAAAAGTACGAGATTCTGGCGTATAATCACCTCGAAAACGGAGATCAATTACCACATCTTTAATTTTACTATTTAATGTATTCCAATCTGTAGCACCATATTTTTCGACAACATCTGATTTATTACAAATTCTAATACAATCACTTTCCATAAAATCATAAGTGATTTGAAATAATTTATTCTGTTGTTCTGGCGTTATTTCAACTAATTTATTACTAATAATAAAATCCCTTGCCAAAGCCCCAGCTAAACCTACTCCTTGTGCATAAGCGTCAGCATGTTGCATGGATAAACCAGCATCAGTTAAATCTTTAATAACAGATTGTTGTGTGCGTTCTTTTAGATCATATCCACGACCAATGGTCACCCCTGATGAATCTGTCGGAACATGCGGTTTGCGACTATGATAAATACCGCCTTCTGCCCCCTCAGCATCAAATGTTAGTTGACCTTTTGGCACAGTAAAATAGGTTAGCATGATATCTCTGCTCTCTATGAGCCGTATTATGCTTCGAAAAATAGAATAAAGATCACAAGGCGTAATGAATTAAGTTCATTTACTTGTTTTATGCGGGAAGACTAAAGAAATTTTAATACACAGCCTTTATTTCTAAAATGCGTCTTGATGCACGAAATTGATCTCCAAATAAATCAACGGCAGGCTGGCGCATTTTTGCGGCATGATGAATAAGATAATGATCTAAGGCGGCTTGTGATTCGACTTTATACTGCACCTGATAAGTAATCCATTCCGCTGCATTGGGATTATCTAACAATTCACCCCATTGCACCGCTAAAAAACCATCGAATTCTAACATTTCTTTAATATGCTGTTCTAACCAAACAGCATATTCTGCAGCGATACGGGGTTTCACATCGGTAGTCACTTCATAAATAATCATTGCTCTTCTGGCCTCATATGGGGGAATAAAATGACATCGCGGATAGATGGCGCATCGGTTAATAACATGACCAAGCGATCAATACCAATACCAACTCCCGCTGTTGGTGGTAAACCATATTCAAGAGCAGTAATATAATCTTCATCAAAGTGCATGGCTTCATCGTCACCTGCTTCTTTTTCCGCTACTTGTTGATGAAAACGACCTGCTTGATCATCGGGATCATTTAATTCTGAAAATCCATTGGCAAGTTCTCTGCCAGTTACGAAAAATTCAAAACGATCGGTAATAAAAGGATCATGTTCACTACGTCTCGCTAAAGGAGAAACCTCGGTAGGATAACCCGTAATAAAAGTAGGCTGTTTTAATTTTGTTTCCACCGTTTTTTCAAAAATTTCAATTATGACTTTGCCAAGACCCCAGGAATTCTTTAAAGGAATATTGAGTTTTTGGGCTAATTTTTTGGCATGTTCTAAATCATGTAGATCGGCAGCAGTGATGTCAGGATTATAATGTAAAATAGAGTCTTTTACACTCATACGCGCAAAAGGCTTACTAAAATCATAGGGTTCATCTTGATAAGTAAACTGTAGTGATCCTAATGCATCTTGTGCTGCAGTTTTAATAAGCTGCTCCATTAAATCCATAGCTTGGTTAAACTCAGCATAGGCTTGGTAATATTCAAGCATAGTGAATTCAGGATTATGACGGGTTGATAATCCTTCATTACGAAAATTACGATTAATTTCAAACACGCGATCAAATCCACCCACCACTAAACGTTTTAAATACAATTCAGGGGAAATTCGTAAAAATAAATTCATATCTAAAGCATTATGATGCGTAATAAACGGTTTTGCAGCAGCGCCACCAGGAATTACTTGCATCATCGGTGTTTCCACTTCCAAAAAATCATGTGTTTTTAAAAAATTACGAATGCTATCGATAATTTTGCTGCGTAATAAAAAGCGTTGTTTTGTTTTTTGATTAACCATTAAATCGAGGTAACGTTGACGATAACAGAGCTCAGTATCATTTAGTCCATGAAATTTATCAGGCAAAGGACGTAAGGATTTAACTAATAATTCAATAGCGGTTGCTTTTAAGGTGAGCTCACCGGTCTTGGTTTTAAATAAATGACCGCTAACGCCGATAATATCGCCAATGTCCCATTTTTTAAACGCATCGTAACTGGTTTCCTCAACCTGCCCTTGTTGTACATAAAGCTGAAAACGTCCAGAGCGATCTTGAATGTGCACAAAGCTGGCTTTCCCCATCATCCGCCTGGCCATAATACGACCGGCTAATGTGGCTTGAATGGGGGTGCTTTCTAGTTGCTCAGCGATTTTTTCACTATGCGCAGCAAGAAGGTTTGCAGCTAAATCAGTTGGGTTAAAATGGTTAGGGTAGGCGTGGTCGCCTAGCGCCGCTAGTTTACTTTTGCGAATTTTAATCTGTTCATTTTCATCGACTATTTCAAGTTGCGCATCATCATTCATTTTTGGAGCCTTGTGTTATACTCTGATAATGTCCATATCCTAACTGATTCTGCTTATTGCGGCAAATACCATGGATACAATTAACACATTTTCTTTACACGAGCTTGCTCGCGTATTGGGCGACTATTTACTAGTTCGTCATATGACGCTAGTAACGGCTGAATCCTGCACTGGTGGTATGGTGGCGCAAGCTATTACCTCTATTTCTGGCTCTTCGCATTGGTTTGATCGCGGATTTGTTACTTACAGTAATGATGCGAAACAAGAGATGCTAGGAGTGAGTAGTCAAAGCCTTGTACTGTTTGGCGCTGTGAGTGAGCCTGTTGCTTTGGAGATGGCGCAAGGCGCCTTGTTACATAGCCGAGCGGATTGCAGCATTGCGATTACGGGTGTTGCGGGGCCAACGGGTGGTACTGTTGAAAAACCGGTTGGTACTGTATGGACAGCGTGGGCTGATCGCTATGGTTCAGTTCGAGCGCAACAAGGTTTTTTTGAAGGAGATCGTGAAACAATACGGCTCCAAGCAGCCATTATGGCATTACAAGGTTTAATGGTAAGTTAAAAACAATTGAGCCAATTCCAGATTAATCAATTCATAAAAAAACTCAGTCAAAGGTGACTGAGTTTTTTTATTCCATGATGTTTTACGACTTTCTTGTTACATCTTTTATGAGGCTGTTGGAGTTGGAGCAAAGTCTTCTAATATTTTACCAAATGATGCTATGGATGAATTACTATTTTTGCTAAGGGTTTTACCAACCTTGCTTAGAGCTGCTGAAAGTTGTGTTTGCTCACTTGCTCTCTGTGCCGCTAGCTGAAGAAGAAGAGCAGCTGTGGAATTGGATGAACTATTTGAGCTTTTTCCACCAGTAATTTTAAATAATAAAGATTCTTCTTCAATAAATTTAACAGTATCTAATGTTTTAAAAACCATAATAACACCTCTCTTTATTGCAAAATTTAATACTTAATTTTTGAAACATGATTATATTTTACCATCAACAGGTTTTTATAAATAGCATTAAATTTATTATTTAAAATAAATCAATTATTTATTTCTTAATGAGTATTTTTGATTCTTCAGGTTGGATCTAGGTTATCTCATAATAAAAAATAATTATGAAAAATTGATAATTATGATGTATTTAATAATTAAAAAAATTATGAATTTTATGATTGGTTAGCGGTCTATGAGTGTAAAGATTGGACAGTATCCCTCTTTCAGCATTGTAAGAGGGGTAGGTAATATGATGGTGGCCAGGGGCGGAATCGAACCGTCGACACAAGGATTTTCAGTCCTCTGCTCTACCGACTGAGCTACCTGGCCTTTAGGGTAGTTATTAAACCTGGAGTCGCTTATTGAGTCAAGTAGTATTTGCTTAGTGTCAGTTTTCTGATAAAATCTCCCGCAGCACGGGCTTGTTGGGTAGTCATGGAGGGTTGGAAATTATGCATTTTGATATAGCAGAGGTTCAACAAGCAATAGACGCATTGGATTATAAAGCGGCAAGAGTAGCTTATCTACGATTTTTGAGAAGAGACCCTGAGTTGGGCTTGATGGGAGAAATCGCGCATCTCGATAGCAATTTGATTACATTAGTACCTTTACTAAATGCTGAGGCTAAAACAAAAGCACTCTCTATAATACTAGATTTTGCATTTATCTATGCAAAATTAGAGGAATTTGAATTAGCTATTCTATATTATCAAGCTGTAATAGCCGCTTATAATAAAGCGACTTCCGTCCAAGACACCAACGATATTAAACTTCGCTTGGCAGCATTTGAGGGGCTTATTGAAACACAACAAACATATGGTGAGTTTCTCGAGCTAGAAGCTTCTGTTGCCAAGGCGAATACGTTTATAGCACAGGTTCGTGCCAGCCATCTTCAATTGATAACAAGTGAGATACAGCAGAAAATAGCCAATTTAGCACGATTGGAATTGATAAGTATTGATTTAACAGGCGCATATAGGTCTTACCAGATTGCTTTATCTGGGACACCTCAGAATACAAGTACGAATAATACACAAGCGTTAATGCATGCGTTATCTGTATTAGGTACTGGGGAAACACAAAATAATATACCTGCAAACTATCTAAGAACAAGAATATTTCTTTCCTCTCTTGCAAACGTAAATACAGTTTTAGCACGGTATTTATTAGGCCCTCTCTCTATTGAAAGTGATACGGCAATTATTACCCATCTGCAAAAATTTGTTGGTTTATTATTAAATATCGATTATGGGAAGTTGATAGTAAGCCAGCCAGAAATATCCCGAGCAAATTTTGATCGATGTCGAGAAAGGTTTAGAAATTATAAATTTTTTAGCGAGCGAAATGAAGCGCGTGTATCTTCCTTTTTAGATCACATGGTTGTGCCATACATTAATATTATTAAAAACCAACCCGATCCGAACAATAACATACGACAATTAGTTGATTCGGTTGGCCAGGTGATTGCTGAATATGGTGCCTATTCTTTTAGTTTCAATGATTTTGCATTGGCACTTAACTATTTTGAATTGGTTTTAAGTTGGAGTAAAAACGCATCACCTAAAATGCATTATGATATAGGCAGCTGTTATATGAATCTGCAGCAATACGCTGCAGCCTTATTATATTTGCAAGCAGCTTGCACATCAGTTGATTCAACAGATCATGAGGCCGCTATTAAATATGGTTTAAATTTGATTATCACGTTAGGTATGTTGGGACGTATTGCTGAAGCCAAACGTTATTGTGAGGATTTTATTGCCTCTCAACCAACATGGCCGCCATTAAGCTATGAGGCGAAGGAAAATTTTGCGCTAATACAAGAACAGCATGCAAAATTAAATCATATTATAAAAGCAGAGAAAGCCAGAGAAGCAGGAGAGTATGCGACAGCTATATCACTTTATGAGCAGGTACTTACTGATAAGTCTCAACCAGTTGCAGTTCGTTTATTATATGGTGCTAGTTTAGATGCGGTTGCTGCAAAAGAAGATAAAATAATCGGTAATTATATTGAATTATTTGCTCAATTGGTAGATGACTCTTTAAAAATGCCATTTCCAAATGACACAGATTCATTTTCAAGGGCGGTCAGTGCGTATCAACAAAACCTGTTGGATAAAAATGACAAAATGGTTTCACCAATTATCTTTTTGGACATGATATATCGACCTTATCTAACCGCATTAATTATTGATTTTTCTTTACAGTCAGATTTTGCCGATTTGCAAAAAATATTAGGCTCTATTAATGCGGCAAAGACATATTATAAGTTGGAAACTTTATCAATACCGGAATCCATTAGAGAAAAAATTATAGGCATAATTTCTTCGGCCTTAGATTATGTATTAATTTTTAAATTATTTATTAAAAAAGATTATAACGAATTAGCCAATGAGCTTACGCGCGTTCTTTTTTGGCAGCCCAGCTCTTTATTTCTAAAAATGGCGCAGGCTGTTGTTTTAACTATGCTACAAAAACCAGGCCGTGAGGCAAAGATAGCTGAGCTTCAAACTTTATTTTCTGCTCGAACAGAACCAACAACGAACGCAGTAGAATCCTCTTTGATTACTAGATATGAAGCAGCCATTGCTCCAGAGGCGGATAAAGAAAAACAAGTTGAGCTTATAAGAAAATTGCTTCAAAATGGCGTACGTGAGCGCCTTATTTCAAAGTCACAGCAAACTACGGTAGCTAATTTGCAAGAGATGGTGATGGCTAAGAATAAACAATCGACTAAAAATTTAGCAACTCCTTAAAAATTTTTTTAAAGAAAAATATCTAAAACTGATATGAAGAAACTTGCTTTAATAAGATTTTTCAAGAATAGCGATATGATTCCTTTTGGGTTCAACCAAATAATTCATTAATATCAACCACTTGTGATGCTGATCTTTTTTTGTACAGTTATATTGGCATGTAAAATTTACACCTATATTATGCATTCATATTAGTCAGGTTTTTTATTGTATTGGCTGTTCCGTTAAGGTATGTTTTTATTATCTAATACAGGAGTGGGGCAATAAAAAAGGAAAGGGAGAAATAGGATGTATCCAAAACAATATGCACACACAATCAATTTTCTGGATGCGAAAACACGCAAGGATCATGCAAAAAAGTCTGATTCACCTCTAGCTGCGAATGAGAATGGCATTCAACCTCAACTCAAAGCGTTGATGATTGAAGATGAAAAAATTTGCCAAATTATTCAGCGCCGTCTGTTAGAAGATTTTGGATGTGAAGTGACAATTGCACCAACAGGCGAGCAAGGTCTTGCTATGTTCAATGGTGATTTTGATTTCATTATTCTTGATATTAATCTCCCTGGGATTAGTGGTCTTGTCGTGAGCAAGGCTATTCGTTCGATTTCTGAAGGTCGAAACGTACCTATCATTGGCCTTTCCTCTGTTGCAGATAGTCATAAAGCTGAGTGTATTGCTGCTGGTTATAATGAGGTCATTTCAAAGCCGGCTGATGCAGAACATTTAAAGACTATTTTGCAGGTTTATTTTCCTAGTGAGGGGTAATTTTCCTTTCTAGACCTACCAAGATTCTCATTTTTTAAATCTTTTGTCTGGACTAGGCATAGCTTATTTGGTATCTTTGAGTGTTTACAAGGATTTAGTTGAGTAGGTATTGAAGATGGAAAACCCAAATCGAGGAATTTTGGAGCAAGTGACTTGGCAACAAATGAGGGAATCTGTTGTTAAGGTCAATCCAGATTTTGCTAAAGTTATCGATGAGTTAAATCCTGGTGATGAGTTGCGGTTATATCGTGCGACATATCCATTTGGTAGTGAAATAAGTCGAGCTGGTACAACTATGCTTCCTGCGATGAATGGGGAGGTGGTGCCGATCACAGATAGCAAAATTTCTGATCAGGTTCGTAACGATCTTAATTATACCGGCACAGTCCCTTTTGGTTTAGTGTTGAATGGGGCTGTTGAAGCGCTTATCAAACAAAAAGATAGTATTCTGCCCCTGAATATAGTTGGCACGGGTAAATTTTTTGGTCTGTGGCGTGCGTTAGATTTAAGTCATTCCTCTTCTTATCATGCCTATGATATATTCAATGTGATTGCGGGAACTCACAGTATCTTTACTCTACCTAAGATTACCGATCAAGCCTGTTATAAAAAACTCTGTCGAGCAAGAGGAATTAGATTACCATTACCAAGCAATTTGCTTGATCAGGCTGCTTTATTTACCCTTTTGAGTCGTCATAAAGATTTTCCTTCGCCTTGGCAGGCAGAAATTTTATATTTTTCTGGGGAATGGTTTAAAAAAATTAAAGATTCTAAATTCATTTCGTTTCATCATTTTTTACTGTTAATGGCATGGAGTATGTCAGATTTCTTTCGTAATAAATATATTTTTGACGGTTTATGGAGCTTTTTGGTTGCTGAATTAATTAAGCAAAATGTAAAAGTAAAACCTCATGTAGCGGATATAGTTAAGTACTTAGTTATGGTTGCTTTAGGTGTGATGCCTGGGTTGGCGCCTGCAGTAAATGATGAAGTGGCTCCAGTGAGTGGATTTCAACATGATCTGTTAAAGATTTATGAATTAAAATATTTTGCTCCCACGCTTATGGTTCCCCAATATTTTGATTTTGATAATGAAAATTGTAGTCCCGTGTATTGGTCGTTACAGCTTCCTGCTTACTTTGAATCCGTTCCTAAGCAAAAAACACCAAATAGTATATTAAATGACTTGTTGGAAATAAAGCATGTTGTTGATCTATTTAGAGGTTTGGTTATTGAGGGAAAATTAAAAGGGCTAGTTGGAACCCCCTTACAGGAAAAAATAAGGCAAATTAACTTTGATTACTTCCATAGTGATACAGATATTGATGAGCATGTACGCTCTTTTGAGTTAATAGCAAAAGAGGATCCAAACTTAATAAAGTGTAGTATCAACGGAAATAAGGACTTATCACCAGCCAGTCCATTTCTTCGTGGTTGCATTCGGCTGTCAAAAGTAGTAGCTTAGGTTTACCTGATATTTTTTTCGGGTATTACAGATAAAAAATGTGGGAGAAAATTATGATAAATTCGATTTATACACGTGAGATAACAGCTGAATCAAGTGATGAAACATTACTTACAACTAAGTTATCGGATGCTGCAGTGCAAGCAGGAATAGGCGCTACGATTAATTCAGTACCCGTATTACCAGTAGAGCTATAATAAGAAATAATTTGTGTATTGGAGCTAATCAACAAGGACGTTGATAGTTCACCGAGTAGTTTATTGTTCTTTGGGCGCCACATAGCCAACAGGTTTCTCACTCCCGTCTCCAAACAAAAACTTTTCCATTTCTTGTGCTAAAAACTTACGCGATTCTGCATCAAGCATGTTTAATCGATATTCATTAATTAATGTTGTTTGATGTTGTTGCCATAAGCCCCATGCTTCTTTAGAAATTTCATTAAAAATACGTTGACCTAATGCGCCAGGATAAGGAAGAAAATCTAAACCTTCCGCTTCTTTTTGTAATTTATGACAAAATAGTTGACGCGACATGATGTTACCTCGGGATATTTAATTGTTCTAATAATTGTTTAATGGGTGCAGCTAATCCGATAGATGCTGGTTTATGCGTGTTATACCAGATGTAATTGTCGTCTGTCATCCTATATCGTTGATTTGCCACAGCAAAAATAGGCGTAATATGCCAACGGAAATGACTAAACGTATGACGAATGGTTGGCCAGCTGGTTACTTCTTCAATCAACCATCCTTGTTTTTTACACCATTGCTTTATTTGTTGAGGCGCAGGGCATTCCGGCAAACTCCATAAATTTCCCCAAATACCATTAGCAGGACGTTGTTGTAATAACACATGCTGTTGATGGGTAAGTAATAGTACGAAAATATTATGCTCTGGTAATGGTTTGCTGGTTTTACGTTGTGGAAAATCACTAGTGCGATCCGTTTGATACGCCTGGCAATGTGTTGTAACAGGGCAATGATTACAATTAGGACGACTACGAGTGCAAATCAATGCACCTAAATCCATCATCGCTTGATTATAATCTGCGACGCGATTTTTAGGTGTGTAATATTCTGCTAGTTGCCATAATGCATTGAGTGTTGAGGTTAATGTAATAGGCCCTTCAACAACATGTGTGCGACTTAATACGCGCTTTACATTGCCATCCAAAATAGCAGCGCGTTGGCCTAATCCTAACGATACAATAGCACCTGCAGTAGAGCGGCCAATTCCTGGCAGTTCGATAATCTCTTCTACTGTGGTTGGGAAATTTCCATCAAAATCAGCGACTAGTTGTTGCGCTGTACGATGTAAGTTACGTGCTCTGGCATAATAGCCAAGCCCTGTCCAATGATGCAGGACTTCATCTAATGGAGCTTTAGCCAATATTTCTATGGTGGGGAAGCGCTTCATAAACCGCTCAAAATAAGGAATCACCGTTTTTACCTGCGTTTGCTGCAACATAATCTCCGATATCCATACGCGATAAGGGGTTACTTGTTGTTGCCAAGGCAAGGTGGTGCGACCATGTTTGTCGAACCAGCGTAAGATGGCTTTGTAAAAAGAAGCAGGTGTAGTTGATGTCATCATTTTGATCGTATCGGTAAACCAGGCATTACGTTAGCACAAACTCGAGCAACTTCCCAAAAAAGTATGATAAAATGCCCCCTTTAGTTGCAACAGGTTCAAGGTGTAATATGCAAAAATTGGCTGAAATATATGCTGGTAAAGCAAAATCCATTTATTCAACGGATAATCCTGATTACGTAATCGTTCATTTTCGCGATGACGCCTCGGCATTTAACGGCGTAAAGTTAGCGAAGTTAGCACGTAAAGGAATGGTAAATAATGCATTTAATGCGTTTATCATGCAATATTTAGAAAAAGCCGGTATTGCGACTCACTTTGTCGAAAAATTGAATCAAACCGAGAGCCTAGTGCGTAAAGTGGAAATCATTCCTGTCGAATGTGTTGTTCGCAATGTGGCCGCTGGTAACCTTTGCAAACGCTATGGTATTGAACAAGGTTTAAAACTAGATCCTCCTTTATTCGAATTCTTTTTGAAAAGCGATCCGCTCGGTGATCCACCGATTAGCGAAGAACATATTCGTGCTTTCAAATGGGCTACACCTGAAGAGGTTGCTCAGCTTAAGGCATTGTCTTATAAAGTAAATGACCTCTTAAAACCGTTATTTGAAAAAGCGGGCATGACCCTCGTCGACTTCAAACTCGAATTCGGTCGCCACAAAGGCAATCTCCTTTTAGCCGACGAATTTTCCCCAGATGGTTGCCGTGTATGGGACACTCAAACCCAAAAAATCCTCGACAAAGATCGTTTCCGCCAAGATTTAGGTGACGTAGTAGAATCCTACGAAGAAATGGCCCATCGTTTAGGAATCTCTGTATAATTTCCCTTCCTCAGGAGAGGTACCGAAGTGGCCATAACGGCGCTGACTCGAAATCAGATGGTCGGGCAACCGACACGTGGGTTCGAATCCCACCCTCTCCGCCAATTTTTAATTTTATGATGAATCGCAAAACATCTTGGCACTATTTATTAAATCAGTGCTCTTTGAGCGATGATCTTATTGGTTGCTTTATTTATCCTGGATTATTTCTTTGCTTTAGCGGTTGGTACAGCTTTTTTTTTCAATGGATTCTCAATGGAATCTAGGTAATTATCTTTTCCAAGGAAGTGTACTTTTAAAATATTGCTGTCAGTAATAGTGCTGGTATCAATTAAATAAAGTGTACCTGCTCGTTCTATTTGAATTTGCTTATGAATACCTATCTCCACAATCCCATAATGCTTTTTATCTTTAGTTTGTAAAAGGATTTTTGCCTCCTCTACAGAACCACAGGCTGAAATTTGATTGGTCAAAGGGCTTGTTACTGAGGTTATTTTAAGCTGTAATGCTTGTTGTTGGAAATAAGTTGGTAATTCGTTAGCAGCTGTATTTACAGGTTTAGTAAGCTTAGCTACCACGTAAAATGAAATTTGATCTTCTGATCTAATGTTACTTGACGAGGTATTAGCTTTTTCGTCAGCCTTAGATGACCAAGGCGCCATGCCTTTTAGAATGTTATAGGCTTTTGTAAGCATAATATTTTAATCTCGCAAAATGGTACTTAGCAGATAGTATAACAAAATTCCCTCATAGAATCCTCATGGTTTTATGTTGCAAAAGGGTAGTAGGTCATTGGATATAAATGGTACTCTTAAGAGAAGTTATGGAGTAAATATGTACAATTTAGAAAGCATTAAAAGCATACTTATCGATTACATTGGTATTCTCTATACTAAGCTAAATGAAGGACTAGTTAATATTGATACTATAGCTCTTCATAATTTGCCTCTTGAACTTCGTCAATGCCTAGACAATATCCATAATGCTACAAGCTTTATGCAATTAATTGATGAGTTAGTCACGTTAGAAAGGCATGTTATAGGTATCATTAATGAAAGATTAGCGCTTATTAGTCAGGCTTTAGATCCTGGCCTTTCTTTTATTGAGCAACGTGGAGCGTTTCAATTAATAATGGAGCTTGATAGGTGTTTAGCGGGTTGTCACAGTATTATTGCCAGTAATCTAGAAGATGGTCTAGCTCGTACTGATATGCGATCAAATGAAAATTTAAGTTTAATTCAACAAGTTACCTCTCACATCATCGCTACAGATAGAGATGAACTGCTTTTAAAACAAGCTATTTTATTAGCTTTAGTTAAAGGGTTATTTTACCATCCGATTATAGAGGGTGGCGACAGAATAACGCCTTTTATGAAATTATTACATCGATTGGCAGATAATATGGTTAATAGAGAGTTTAAAATTAATTTGCGAATAATGACAGAAATCAATAAAGTATCTTGGCAAGTTGGACTTGGCCAGAAAAAAACAGAAAATCATAAACCGCCTCTTGATAAGACCACTGCCAAAGATTTTGAGTATTGGGAAACAGCGAGAGCAGAGGCAGAAAAGAAAGGCGCATTATTTCCAACTACACAAAAGTTACTAAAAATGCATTTTTCCCAGCCATTAGAACAGTATAATAATTGTTATATCGATTTAATTATACCGCGTAGCGAAATAAACAGTGATGCAGTTAATGTTAAAGTATTAAAACATGCTTTGTTTTCTAGTGCATTGCTTGTTAATCGAGGTGGTGTTTTTAAGTTTTTTCCGCAACAGTTAATTGTTTTACATGAGCTTGCTCACCTTTGTAATTTGGCTGAAGGGAAATACCTGTATGCCTCAGAAAATCATGCTGATATGCCGATGGAATGGGTGATGGAGTGGGAGAACTTTGAAGAATTTTGGGTAACAATAGGTTCACCTTCCACCTCAGAATTTCGGCAGGCAACTGTGATGGGTATAGAACCACGAATTCCTTATAAATTACCTGTATTTTTTTTAGCGGCTTTGGCGTATAATTTTGATGTAACAGAGATAATGCGATTTCCTCTTCTAGCGCCAGTTTATGACTTGTTGGTCGTAGAAACCTATAATTATTATCCTGTTGATTTATTATTCGGAATTGCGCGAGGAAATCTTAATCTAGATGCTTTGGGGAATGCTCGTGATCGTTTGCTAGCCGCCGCTACTTCCGCCCATTTGACTATAATGCCATAAACTATGTTTGCCCCTTTATTTGTATCTCCACTGCTTGGGGAAAATCCACCATGCGATTCAACCGCACTAAAGCCTGTTCCGCAATCTGTGGATCAAACAGATCATGACTCGCAAGGTACCTATCTTCAAAAGAGTTTTCTTGATAATCAAGCGATCCAAAAAAATAAAAGGACATCGATCTTTTTTGTCTATCAAAAGATGGGTGTCCTTTTATTCTTCTCATCCTCACGCCAGTTTTTAATTTTATGATGAATCGCGTAAATCCCTTCTCCCTCTGTGGGAGAGGGAAATGCAGCACCAGCTTGCGAGGGTGAGAGGCAGAACGTGGCACAGAACTTTTTTAAGATCTCCTCTAAACTGAAAGATCGCATCAAGACAGCGTCATATCCCTTATCCAAAAACGTCGTGAATACATCCCCTGTAGGCCCGGCTGCGGGCAGACGTTTTTGCTACGACACACCAACTTTTGGTATACTTACTAAATTAAAATTTAGCTAATAGAGGGTTTAGTATGTTTAGAAATGGTCCTGGTATTTCTTCTTTATCAGGTGCAATAAGGGTTTTAGGTTTACCAGAAGGGACCTCCGTTGAAACTCTTACGTTTGATGATATAACTAACGCATATTTGGAGCGTTCCGCAGAACTTATGGGGTCAAATAATCGGGATCATACAACTTTGAGTGCTGCACTCCAATTTGCGGAAAATGCGATAAGGGATCGTAGTATGCAACGGGGAACAGAAAGAACCTATGTTACTGCATATCCAGCATCATCAGAAGTTGCCACAAAAAAAGCACATTTTTCTTTTGATGAATTGAGCGCAATCCTTGATACCTGCGGATTAACTGGAAATGATTTTTACATTTCCTCATCGAGTTATTTTGCTAATAGTATTGACGTAGTTTTCAGAGATACTGATGAGCCACGAAGATTTTTTGATGTTTTTAATAAAATTCGAACATTGACAAATAATTCGCAAGCTGTGCGGATAACCTCTGATTTAGGAAAAAGTATAATAGTAGTACCAATAGATTTGATTGATGTTATGAAAAGTAATTTGCATCTCCAATCGCAAGATAATGCATCGCACAGTGTAGGCTTAGATCCTTTAATAAAAAACTCTAGTTTTTATCCTAAGAATCGAGAGCCTTAAAAGAATACAGAGTAAAAGGACTAAATAAAAGGACAGCCATCTGCTATTGGCACCCTCCTGCCAGTTTTTAATTTTATAATGTAATGTTTTATCTCTATCTAAATTCCCTCCCCCCTTGTGGGAGAGGGAAATGCAAGCGCCAGCTTGCGAGGGTGAGGGTAGAACGTGGCACAGAGCTTTTTTAAGATATCTCTTTTAACCGAAAGATCGTACCAAGACGTCATACCCCCTATCCAAAAACGCAACTGGGTGCTTGAAAAAGATTACCAATTGACCCTAAAAATAAGTTCTATCTAAAAGCAACAGTTAATCTCAAAGCGTCATTAAAAAAATAGATTGGCCGTTGTGGGTTAGAGAAATATTATGGGCCGGAATATGTTGATGCATGCTTAGCATTAGAGGAGTATTATCTTAGTGTTTGGGGTGTCAATGTTCCTTTAGCTATTCTTTATCTAAGAAAGACGACTGAAGCTGATAATAAAAAATATTTAACAATAGCAACATTGATAAAAGAATATGATGTAGATAATAAAAGGAAAGATAACTGTCTTTTTATCTCATATTTTGAGGAACCAGTGCTGATAAGGAGCATGGAATGACGCAAGAAGAAATTGCAGAAAAAGCATTTAATTCATTAAAATCACCTAATTTTCAAGAATTCTTTATTAATTTAGAGCAAATTGATAATGATGTTATCCGGAAAAATTTGATTGAGCAAGCTGTCACAGTTGCTGTTGTATGTCGTCGTGTTGATGTGTTAAAGCAGCTTATTATACTTAGCGCTGCTAATCCACACTTTGCTTCTAATTTTTTACCTGATTGTATTCATCATTTAGTTAAATTATCAGCTCTGGATACGGCTATTGCTATGGTCGTGAAATATAATCATAAGTCACAATATGCCAAATCATTATGGTATGTGTTGCTAGAGGCACTTATTGCTAAACCTGAAATCCATGAAGCTGTCACACTTTTTCATCAAATAACGTCCTTGCAGGAGCGGCATGAAATTGCTGATCAATTAATGGCTAGAACGCCATTGGCAAATGACATCGTTATGTGGTTGACTTGGTTTAATGATTACTTGGTTTCATTAGGCAATAATGAAAATAAATATATTCAGCCAGTAATAGAATTTATATTGCAGTATAATGACATAACAAAGCTTGGGCCATGCCTTCAACAATTGGGTCAGAGTGAGGCAGGACGAAATTTTCTAGAAAAACTATTCCTAGCTCTTATGAAAAATCGAGATCTTGATAAAGTTAAGATTATCGCTAGCATTCTGCCTCAACAATTGGCTTGGCTGCATGAATTACCAAAAGCAATGGAAAATGAAAGCTATTTTGGTGTATTTAATCATGATATTTTTCGTTGTTTCCCTCAACCTGATACACAAAGACAAATTATTGAATATGCGATAGCTTGTTTTTATCAGCGCTATCAACAAAAACCTTTAGAAAATATTGCTGAGAATTTATTGCAAGCTATTGATAGGGCATTGTTTATTAAACCCTATCTTGCAGAATATTTTTGCCAAGTTTGTTGTGCTAATGATAGACCCGATATTGTGATCTATCTATTAACGAAATGGAAAATGACGGAATCAATGGTATCCAACATAATTTTCCGCTTAGTGCAATTGCCACTGCAAGACGCGCAGTATCAACAAATCATTACCCACATACCGCAATGGCCAACTGTTATTGATAGGGTAGATGATAATGTGCCAAAGGAGAAAAATGCCTCTTTATTGCAATATTTCCCACCTTTATTAGTAGCGAGCGAGCATAGTCGTAGAATAAATTTGGCGCGTGTCGAACAACAAGTGCGATTTGCAGAGCTTACTGCATGTGAAGATCAGATCGTATCAGAAGAACATCCTTTATATGAAAGAATAATCAGTGAAATTAAAAGAGTATTAGGGGAAGGTGAATTAGCACTAGGACTCTCTTTAGTTAAAAAATTAACTCCTAACACCGATCGTGATAAGTATATTGAGAAAGTTGCTTTATCAGCTTATGAGCATCATGAAGTTGCCCTTGCGACTCAGGCCTGTCAGCTTTTTCAACACAGAGCCCCAATTTGGCGAGAGTGGCCTCAGCAATTTGCAGATAATCAGGATTATGGCAAAAAAATTAATTCTTTAGTCAGTACGGGCGTTAATCCTACGGAGGCTATGCCGTTATTTCGTTTGCTAATTGAACAGTTATTTCAAGAAAAACCCGCCTCAATTGCTCTGCAAACTGTTTTTGAAAGCCGGTTCATTACACTGATTGATTTTGATAAAAACATTTCTGATACAGATACGGATGAGCAGCGCATTACTGCTTTATTAATAGATAAATGGTTGGCGTGCTATGCGAACCATAAAAACTTCATGCGAAAAATAAAAGAATTTAGAAAAAAAGGTGTTGTTGGATTTGAAAACGCGCTAATAGCATCATGCCTTAAACAGTCACAACTTGATCATGCAATTCGCGTGTTAAATTTATCTTATGAGGAAGAAAAAGAGGATGTCCATATATTTTTTATGCGTTATAAAGGTCAAGAGAGTAGAGCAGAAAAACTGGTGATTGGTTATTTTCAAAAATTAGAATTGGCATCAGTTGCTAGGGCAGTTAATTTAATTAGTACAGTAACCAGTCAAAGATTAAGGTATTACTTATTGACCGTAGTGATGAACTCATGGTTTGGCTATGAAAGGTCATTTTCCGCCGAGGGTCGTTTCTCAGTTAAAAATAGAATTTTAGCATTAGAGGGAAGCGAGTCATTGATAAGAACATTTGTGGATACAATAAACCATCTGCATAAAGACGAGGATAAAAAACATTTTTTTGATAGATTATTTAGGATGATTTTAGATGCGCCGTGGCAGTTTATCATTAAAATTGTTTTGTTGGTTAAACCCGTTGCATTAAGACAATATTATTTTAGATGCCTGTTGTTAATAGGATTGCCCTGCTGTGATGAATTCTTTAAAGCAATTAAACCCCATTTAAGCAGCGAGCCATTTTGGAATAAAATAATACAACTGTGTTTAGCAAGAAAAACCATGGCAAATCCTTATTTTGCCCTTTTAGATCATTTACTAAAAGCACCTAAACATTGGCTTGAAGTGGATCAACAGAATTTATCAGAAAGTTTTCAGTGGTTAATAGCACAATGTTATGGTCAGTTCAAGTTTGCTTTGGTGATGGAGCAACCTTCTTCAGAGTTAATGCGTCGCGGAACTTTCTATATATACACAAATTCACATGAAGCTGATGATGTCTGTAGTTACAGCTTTTATAGCGAGAAAAAGCATAAAATTATTTGTGGTAATGTACGTGAAAATGATATTAAAGAGGTTGCGAAAGAACTAGCTGCACAATTAAAAGTGATGCAACCTGTTTGGGTAGGAGCAGGAAAGACTAGCTGGCACAAAACAAACGGCAGTCCACTCAGTTTATCAGTGCAAATTCCTCTGTTGCAGTTAATAGAGCGTACTCAAGGTATAGCTTTCATAAATAGTGACGATGGCATCTATTGGGATATATACCAAATGATTGGTAGAAGTGTAGTGAATATCAATCAGCTTAGCGCACAAATGCAAGATGAATCATATGAAAAAAGTTATGGGAACCTTGTAAGAATATTCCAACAAATACAGGAGTCATGTGTTAGCACGATAAGGCAACAATGTATATTTGAACAACGTATGCGAAACCAGGATAATTTGGCTGCTCAGTTGTTTGAACATCTTGAGCAAACGGTAAATGAAGAAGATTTTTATGTAAATCAATATCATGTTGCTATGGGACTATTAATGACTGTTGTTACAGGAAACAATGATGCCCTTACGAGTAAGATTTTTCTCTTCGTATTAAATCATATAGAAGTACGTTCACCACAACATGCACAAGGATGTTTACGAAACGCAATCTGTGAATTGCTTAGGATGGAGAAATTAACTACCGCGATTGGTCTTTTACAAATCGCATTGGCGCATTATTATGACGTTTTTCATCCTCTTCTAGTAGAAACCATAGCTTGTTATAAAAAGAAAAATAAATATCAAGAAGCATGCGAGTTTTTAGAGGGTTGCCAGCAATATTTATCTACTAATATAAAAAATGGTCAAGATTCTGCTACTATTATGCGCTCCTATAATAATGATCGTGCTAAACATTTAGTGGATATCGCATGCTGTGCAATTGACAATAATCACATTAATCAAGCAAGACAGTTGTATGAACAATACATGAAAGGCCTGAATGAGCATGATATTCAACCATTAATTATTAAATTGTTAAATAAAAATTCATTGAGATTTGCTGGCGAATTAGTAACTCATAATATAGCATCGCCTTTAAAAGCTGTGACCTACCAGAAAAAACTTGTGGAGCAGCATTTTATTTCTTTGGCAAATTTGATGGGTAAGTATTTTGCTAGAAAGATTTTTTGGTGCTACCAGAAACTGTTTGAATATTATCAGTTACAAGCCAGTGGGTCGCAACATGTAAAAACTGTAGATGCTGCTAATCTTTTATTAAAAGAAGCGAGAAATGCATTAGATCAAGCATTTCTTGCATTTTATCAACGCCACTATGGGCAAACCGCGCATCATAAAGGAAAACTAATAGGCATTTATTTTCCTATTGTTCCAGATGTTAGTGGTAGCGAGACAGTTGATGGCAGGCTAACAAATTATCTTGAAAAGCAAATTAAAGCAAAATCATTTACAACGCGATTCCCTGAAATTTATAATTTTCTACTCAGTGTTCAACCATTAACTAATCATAATTATGTTTGGTTACAACAACTTTACAGGTTCGCTAATATTTCCAAACATGAGAGTGATGTTCCAGAAGAACCAAGCTACAAGGGAACAAAGGTTAATATGATTGAATTTCTTACTAAAGCTGTTGTTGGTGTTGAAATAATACTTATTAAGCTTTTTCATCCTACTTTTGATCTGGCACAGCTTGAGGAGCATTCTTTGTCAGCAATAGTAGACATCGATTCACAGCAGGCCCAAACGTTGAGCCATTACTTTGTTGAACAGCCATTAGCTTTATTACCTGATACAGATCCTAAGCAAAAAGCCGCTGTGAAACTACAAACATTTTGGCGTGACTACCAAAATCGGCGGTCGCTGCAGTCATCTAAAGGTAATGATAAAAATGAAGAATTAAAGAAAGATAAAAATGCATCAATTAAAAAACCATTTGCCAAATAAATGGTTTTTTAAAGAGAATCAGAGGGCACTCATTTATTTTTCCGGTTTATTCCATCCCATAAAATTATAAAAATAATACCTGCCAATGCCAATATATTCATGAGCAGCATAATCAGTGATCGCAAAATTATATCCATTTGGAAAAAATGATTTAGAAATCGCGATATAATCGGCGGGCATGGCAATAGGGTTAACATCAAAATGAGAAAAATAAAGCATGGAACGTTTTAAATGTATCCCAGATGTGACAAGAAATAACTTGTCAAATTTTCTTGTTACAAGAATAGCCTTAGTAAATTCAGCATTTTGAAAAGTATTATTGCTATGAGTTTCTTTAATGATATCTTTAGGATTTACTCCTAAATTAATAAGGTATTCCTGATAAATATCAGCCTCACTTCGTCCTTTATTCCGAGGGTCGCCACCACTAGTAATAATTACACATTCCTTCGTTGCTTTTTTACATGACATATAAAGACGAGCCGCCTCATAGATTCTTGAGTAGGCTATGACTTGTGGGATGATGGCTTTTTTTGGAGAGGTTACGCTTTGAGCACCTAATACAACAATAATATTACGCGCGCCCCAATCAGGCGTGGCAAAGTAGGTATAGTGTTCTTGTAGTGGTTTTAATAATAAACTAGCTAATAAGCCCGTGCCTATGATTGGCCAAAAAATAATGATAACGACTAGCCATAAAGCAATTGCCGTTTTTCTGGCATTTAGGAAAATAAAAAATCCTGTGAGTAGGAGTAGAGCTAACGGTAGCAAAGTTATCATTTTATATCCTCAACAAGAAAAAACTGCTATTTAAGAAAAAGCAGTTAATATCCCTACTATATGTCTAGCGAAAATAAAAATACACTACTTATTTCTTGAAACCTTCAAAAGGACAGCATATACTGATTGGAATTTATTTTATATGGTTAGGCATTAATATGAGAGTTTTAATTACAGGAAGTGCAGGCCATCTTGGTGAGGCTTTAGCGCGCACTTTGAAAAATTTACAATATGATGTTATTGGCATTGATATTAATGCATCCCCCTTTACTACTTGTATTGGTTCGATTACCGATCGTTTATTTGTAAAACGTTGTATGACGGGTGTGCAAATAGTGTTTCACGCGGCTACTTTGCACAAACCTCATGTCGCTACTCACACTCGGCAGGAATTTATTGACACGAATATAATAGGTACTCTCAATTTATTGGAGGAAGCTACCGCGGTGGGTGTTAAATCGTTTATCTATACGAGTACAACTAGCGTCTTTGGTGATGCACTTGAGCCGCCTGCTGGAGCTCCTGCTGTTTGGATAACAGAAGATGTTACACCTGAGCCTAAAAATATTTATGGTGTAACCAAAGCGGCAGCAGAAGATCTCTGTCAGCTATTTTATAGGAATTCAGGGCTTAAATGCATCGTGCTTAGAACGTCACGATTTTTCCCTGAAGAAGATGACAATAAAAAAATACGCGAGCTTTATTCTGATCCTAATGTTAAGGCAAATGAATATCTTTATAGACGCGTTGATATTGAAGATGTTGTAAGTGCTCATATATTAGCCGCAGAAAAAGCGCATACGCTTGGTTTTCGTAAATATATAATTAGTGCAACCACACCATTTTTGCCTGCTGATCTAGCAAATCTACGTATTAATGCACCAGTAGTTGTGCAGCAGCATGTTCCAGATTATTTGAATGAATATGAGCGTCGTGGTTGGAAAATGTTTCCTGATATCAGCAGAGTGTATGTTAATGACCGAGCCAGGCATGAGCTTGGTTGGCAACCACGATATGATTTTGCTTATATTATCGATTGCTTAAAAGCAGATGCTGATCCAAAAAGCCATCTTGCGCAAACTATTGGATCAAAAGGATATCATGCTAAAGTTTTTTCTGAAGGGCCTTATCCTGTTGAAGATGCTCTACATAAAGATACTAGCCTGGATGAGTAAAATCAATGTCAATTAAACAGTAAGAATTAAACTCTTCTCAGGCGAGGATGCGTTTGTAATGATAATCGCCCATTAGTAGGATCTGCCTGTAATGTGATTTCTGTATTCCAGTCATTTTCAAACAATGAATTAGAAATATGCTTACTGTATTTATAACTAAAAAAAAGGGAGCTTTTTCCATAGCTTACAAATGTGCGATTATCTGAATTTTGTTGTAAATGCTCTAGAATTATTGTTTTTAGCGTAGGGCTTGCTGGGCTTGACTTAGCATCTCCTTGTATATGGGCTAATGATAATAGCAGGTCCATATAACTTCTAGTAAAACCCATTTCTGTCCTGAAAAACAGGCCTGTTGGAGTGCGACAGTAATTAGCAGTATCGGCTATTAAGCCTTGAACGAAATTAACAACCTCCCTCTTTACTTTTGGATGGTATTTTCTTTCATGCTGTTTTAAAGAAAAGTAGTTGATAACTCTTCTAAAATATTTTACTTTTCCATCTTCAGAAAGATTAGTTAAAAATGCTCTATGCAGCTCTAAATAATTACGATCAGTTTCATCATGGTGGTAATATTCTTTCTGCTGAGAATATCTAGTAGCCTTTAGCCCACCGATGTTTGCTTCTCTGGAAAATTCACACTCATAAGTATAGGTGGCTGATGAGAGTTTTTTGCCTAAAGTGAGCGGTCGCTCGAAAACTCTGGTGCTATTTGATATTTCTGAGTCTGTTGTGTCGTGCATAATATGTAAGGAGTTGTCAATGGTATAATGTATGTTGCAGGTATAAAACATGTCCCGCATGTTTGGATATAGAGACAGAAAAAAATCACGAAGGTCTGAAAATTTTTCTTTGAATTTCTCAAATCCCATTAGGTTTATATTTTGTAAAACGTATTCAATAAAGACCCTTGCTTGTGTTGCAGCACTTGTTGCCTCCTCCATAAAATCAAATGCAAATATGTGAACAGGAGAAAAGTAAATAAAAACAGCTTTAACATAATTTTGGGTATAGGAAGAAAACAATTGATGTAGTTTTGGAGCAATGTTTTCTAGAGGCAGTTGACCATTTTGAATAGCATTAGTTAAGAGATAACGGTGTAGGCCAATTTGATTGTCATCTTCTGCAGTGGGCGATGCGTCATTAATCGGTATAGAACAATTAAAACGTCCCGAAATATAACCTTCAGATGTTGAGTTTTGATCGAATGAGAAAGTCATCACGATTTTTTGATAGATTTTCTCTTTACTAAAAAAGTCAACAGAGAATTCATTTATTAATTGGGCTGTCTTAGGGTAATATTTTCTGAAAAAGCCAAGCAATGTATAGAGTGTTTTTGAAACTTCTTTATCATTTTTATACGATTTTAGCGGGTGTTTTTGATTCGGGTCATTTAAATCAGCAATTAGACCGGTGATAAAATTTAATGCAGCATTATTTAGTTGATGTATTGCAGGCTCTGAGCTATCGGGGGGTATAATAAAGTCCGCACCAAAAAAGGAAGTAATATTGTTAAAAAAGGTTGCGTGATCACGATTGCTATCAGTAATAAATTTTTTATTTAAAATTTCATAAAACTGGTTTACCATAGGGGCATTGAATATGATTTCCCCGTTTTTTTTAGAAAAACAACTGAAGGTGATTGTTTGAGAGGGGAGTTTTCTAATGTTCTGAGCAATTGAAGGATTATTTAAAACCAAATTATAATATTGTTTGGCATAATGATAAAACAATTTTTGTGATTTCTCGCTCTCGTAGGATACAGTTAAGTTTTCCTCAAGAAGTAATCCATTAACATTTTGCTCTGGTAATTGTGTAAGATATTTAATAATTAATTTTCTGGCTTTTGTAGAGAGTCTTGCCAAGAAGCATAATACCTGCTTCAGATACATCTGTTCGCTTGCATTAGCTAGTGGATGACTGTCATGGATTCCTGTAAAAGATTCATTAGCATTGCTTTCATGGGTTTCTGGATTAAGGAGAGTTTCTGATAGGTTTGTATAACCTAATAGATTTTTTACAAAATCATATACTAAATCTTCAAAATTTCCCTGATTAAATAGATAGTTGTCATATAATCTCGCTAACATAAAAAAACTTATTACGATATCTCTATATGACCCGCTAGATTTTTCTGGTAAATCATTGTACACATAGGATGTTAATATATAACTGCGATTTTCTGCGCGTTCGGGGTTAAGGTGTTTTATTTGGATGGTCATAGTCGTACCTTTGTAATTAAGTCGTAGAATCGTGCTGCTCTATAGTAACCTTGGGAGTAACATTATAAAAGAAAAAGGACAGACGTCAGCCCTACTTGACATTTGTTATTTACCTATCATACTATGCGATTAGAGTATTTTTTGAACATTCTAAGGTATAGCTGTGTTAAGTAGAAAGTTAAGTTTACGCTCTTATTCCCAAGTAACGGGGCCTAGAGTTTGTTATCGAGGGTATCAACAAAAAGAGATGCGGGAGATTTCTATTCGTCAATTAGAAAATCTGCTGCATTTTCGTTACTATCAAAATAATTGCTATTTTATTGATCCGGTTAGTGTTCAAAGTTTGCCCACTTATATAAACGCCCTTCAAAGAATGGTTGCGGTTTCGATACCAAGGATTCAAGAGATTGATTTAGCCTCGTTTTGTATTGTTGATATGGGGCCATATGGACATGGGGCTTGTAGTAATCAAAATATACGCCCTGGTTCAATACTACCTTATCATGGCAAATTATATTTAAAATCAGAAATAGATGATGTTGATGATATGTCTTATATACTCGCGTTGGATGGAGATTTGGTCATTGATGCGCGTGAAGCTGGAAATGTCACTCGTTTTTTTCAACACCTGCCAAAAAAAGAAGAATTAGAATTTTATGGTTTTAGTGATGATAAGATAAAATCGAGCGTTCAGCTCGAAAATGTTTCAATGTGTGTAATCAGGAGAGATAAGCATAGAGAGAAAGTTTTATTTAATGAAGAAGAAATCATAAAAGGTAGCCCGATTGGCTATTCCTATGGCGATGAATATTGGTTTGAGCGGCCAGGGCCAGTATTGTTCGATAGATTAGGAAGTGAAATCCCGCGCAATGATTACTGGATAAAAAAGGTAAAAATAAGTTATCACCTGAGTGATGAATTTATTAAGAAAAATGCTAATGATACTAGCTTGGCGCTTTTACAAAAAACATCTGAAAAAATTGTGCCCATTAGCACTGTTTTTGATATAAATTTATTAAAAGATTTAGTGGCTAGTAATAAGGAAGTCGTTTCTCTGGTTTTCCCTGTGGACTCAACAATAGAGCTGCGAGTTTATCTTTTTAGGCAAGACCTTATAAATATCATCAAAAAGGCTGAAAAAGATTATAAGTATTATTTCTCTTTTTCTGAATTCAACTCTGTTAAAAAGGATACTTGTTATACTTGGGCAAAATTTGCAGCAGTTTCACATGATGACTCAAAAGAATTAGCAGTCATTTCGAAAAAGCTAAATAAATTAAAACGCGAATGGGATGATGATTTGGGTATTAATTCAACTGCAAAACGTCCCAAAAGAAACAGCGCACTTTAAAATGAAAATATTAATCCAAAGAGTCTATCTCATTCCACACACGATGATTATGTTTAAAAAGTAAACAATCTTTTTACTAAAACTATCTATATCTCCTTGCTCAAATGATATAACTTTCAATCAAGGAGAAAAAAATTATGAAACCGATCACTTTTTTAAAAAAATTCATTTTTCTAGTTGCTGTATTTAATCTATTGGCTTTTGGCCCCTTGTCTTATGCGGAAACAAAACAGACCGCTATCAAGCAGGAGCAAACCATGAAATTCAATAATTTTTCTTATATCTTTTTAGGGCCAGGTTTGGATCCAACCAAAGATAGGCAACAAATTGTAACTAAAGATTTTACCTTCACGGCAGTTGGAATTGATTTTCAACATAAAGAACAGGTAATTGCAGTTGCTAAAGAAATGATTGCACAAGGTGCACAAATGATAGAGCTTTGTGGGGGTTTCGGGCCTATTTGGGTGGCGAAAGTTTCAGAAGCGATTAATAACCAAGTTCCAGTTGGTACAGTTGTTTATGGGCCAGAGGCTCGAAAACCATTGCTCGATTTATTAAGCACAGATAAAAAATCTTAAATGGGTGTTGATATGTTAAAGCTTTCTAAATGTATGGTAGTCATTGCAGTCGCATTATTTTTTTCGATAACCGTTTTTAATAATGTGATTGATTATGAGAAAACATTTGTATTTACTTATCATACCTTGAGTATGGATACGACAGCTCAAAATCCCCATTTTATGGGCAGAGCAATTACTAACATTGTCATACAGCATGCTGTTTTTCTAAGTATCATATTGACACAATCAGTAATTGCTTTGCTCTGTTGGACAAGTTTGGCATTAATGATAAGAGAGCATAAAAGAAATGATGGCTTTATAAAAGCGAAAAATCTTGCTGTATTTGCCTGTTGTTTAGGATTTATTTTATATGGGCTTGGATTTATGACATTGGCTGGGCAATGGTTTATGATGCGTGAGTCTTCTGTATGGAATGTGCAAAATTCCATTCATTTGTTTTTGACATTTTTGGGTTTTAGTATGATGTACCTTTATTTCCCGGATTCAACCGAGTCTCAATAAACTCTATCAGTAATCGTGTGCGCTTGGGGAGAGTCTTTTGTTGAGGGTATAGTACATATAAATAATATTCTCCCCAAGAATATTCAGTTAAAATGCGTTGTAATTTTCCCTCAGCTAGCAATTTTCTAGCGTTTAAATCAGTAAATTTTCCAATACCGTAACCAGAGGCACAAGCGGTTAATGCGCTTTCAATATCATTCGTATTGAGTTTATCATTGATAATGATCTCACCTTTTTTGTTATTGTAATGATATGACCAAACAGCTGCATTTTTACCTTGCGAGGCATCTGTAAAATTAATAATATTGTAATTTGCTAACGCTGCAGGATCTTTTGGCTCTCCTTGTTTTAGCAAATACTGAGGGCTGGCATATAATGCTATTTCTTCCTTATGCAAACGCTTCATTTTCATACTGCTATCTTTTAATTTCGACTCGTCGATATATCCCGAGCCTCGAATTACCAAATCCAATTGTTCCTTAATTAAATCTACTTTGTGATTTCCTAGTATTAAATCAATTTTAATATCAGTAAAGGTGCTAAGAAAATCAACGATAATCGGTGTTAAATAGTGACGACCAAAGTAAAGCGGGGCGCTTATTTTAATATGACCTTTTGGTTTTTTTGCAGATGCTTGAATAAGGCTAATTGCTGTTGAAAGTTCCTGTTGGATACGTTCAGCAGAGTTAAAGAACAGTTCACCTTCAGCGGTTAATTCAAGCTGTCGAGTTGTTCTTTTAATTAAGGTAACACCTAATTTTGTTTCTAGTTGCGAAATGCGTCTACTAATGAGCCCGGCAGATAATCCTAAATGTCTTGCAGCACGGCCAAATCCGCCATGTTGGATAACTGCAGCAAAAATAGTGGTGTCATTTAGTGTTGTCATTAATTGAATATTTTATCTAATACATTTGAATAGTTATAATAACACAGGTGTGGCCCCCGCTCAAAAATCCTAATGGAATTTTAAATATAAGGAGTTCATCAAGTTATGCCAAAACGAGACAATTTTTGGCGATAATAGACATATAAACAGATAACTTATGCTTATAGTTTACACTCAAATTTTTATGCCGTATAGTGAAAATATAAGCATTTATATTTTATAGATAGTCGGAATTGATGTATGCCAAATATTAGCGCAACCTAAGCCCAAGTTGTCGAAAATCTCTTGATACTAGCCAATCGAGAGATTATTCGACGCCTGACTATAAGTCCAAGCGGATCTGCTGATCCCGCTCATATAACTCGAAAAATTTTTGGTTCAGAAAGCAATTTTGTAAATGGTTTTTTAAAGTTACCACCAGTTGTTGGTACAGGAGCTGAAAATTGGCAGGATAAAAATGGACAATTATTGTCCCCTTACTTAGCTAATGCACAATATGCCGAAGAATATGTGCGAGTTTTAAGAGAAGTTACGGCGGATGGAGCCGTAGTTGGGTTTAATATTAATTTTGGCGAGAGTGCGAGCGCCAAAGGTAATTATCGAATATCATTTACTCCAAATCAAAATGTAACCGCTGGTGTTACTTGGCAACCTGTAATAAGTGCTACCACAGCTCATAAATGTTGTCAGTATGCCCCACAGGGAGATTCCTCTTTGCCCGCCTCATTAGACTTATTTAGAGCAGGGGATAAATTTAACGACGTTTTAACAAATGGTAATATGACATTATTATCTAGTGAAAGTGTATGGGGCCTGCCTTCAAAAGCCTATGAATCTGAAGCACAAAGACAACTTGATTTAAATAGAGCAAAACTGACCAATCCTAATTTACAAATTGTTTTACTTAATCGGCAACAAACAACATCATTTCTTGGTTTAAGTCAGCAAATGGCGAGTTGGCAACAGTTCCATGCGGTGCTTTCTCAGACTATACAACAAGGAAGATATAATGAAATTCCATCGCTTTACGCACATTTCAACGTTTCTATAGTAGCGAATGTATATAATGATGCGGCTTTCCAAGAAGGGAAACATGTATTTCCTAATAATAATCAGGTATCACCTCAAGCATTTAATAGTGATTTACTTAATTGGGCGATAAAGCAAGAGGATCCTGCTCTTATGAACATTGCACTAGTTTCATATCAGCAAAAATGGAGTGAAATCACATCGCGTCCTCAAATCCAACAAAGTATGCAACAGGCAGTAGATGCTTTAAATAATAAAATAGCTAATGATTATGTTGGGGATGATGGAAGATTGGCAAAACTCCTTGGAATGGGTGAGGCTATTTCACCAGGTTATCTCGATATACCTGCAACACAAACTGCGCTTGCAGCACGTGAAAAATTAAGGGCACCTCCACAATATACTACTGGAAATGCCGCTTTTTCTGGGCCTATCAATGAAAAGCAATTAACAGCTGTGCTAGGCAATGAGTTTTATGCTCTAGAGTCAGAAATTAGACGTTTGGATGGTGCCGCTGAAAAAGGAAAAGCAAATGAATTGCGATCTGCTCTAAGTGGTGCAAAGAGTATGCTTATGGATATGGCAACAAAAGGTGAAATTAAATTTGATCGCGAGAATAATCAGGAAACTTCACGGGCGCTATTTCATACACCGGTAAAAACAGATAATAATGCGCCACAAAAATCAATTTTTGATATTTTATCGGAAAAATCTCCAACAGAAGATGCTAATAATGGAAAATCAAAGAGCCTACGGAATATTGAATTTGCGCTAAATCACTCTATAGAAGAGTCGCCTAGTAGAGCTCTATTACCAACACAAAGAAGGTGAAAAACGTAAAATTAAAAGTGTCTGTTAAGAAATGAATTCTTCCTCTTGCACTTTATTGTCCGCTAAATCCGTCAAAGCTTGTCCTGTTAAACGATAAGTCGTCCACTCATCCATTGGTTTTGCACCCAAGCTTTCGTAAAAATTAATAGCAGGTTCATTCCAATTTAATACTACCCATTCTAAGCGACCACAGTGTCTTTGTTTGGCAAGTTGCGCTATATGGGCAAACATGCGTTTGCCTAACCCTTGTCCGCGCGCTTCTGGTTTTACATAAATATCTTCTAGAACAATTCCTGATCTTCCTAAAAAAGTAGAAAAATTATGGAAGAAATGAGCGAAGCTTACTGGCTGTTCACCTAAATAACCAAGAATAACCTCAGTATGAGCGTCTGGTCCAAAGAGCGCTTTTTGCAATAATTGTTCCGTTGCAATCACCTCATGTGATAATTTTTCATAGGATGCCAATTCTTTAATAAAGGCAAGAATTAAAGGGACATCGTGAGGCGTTGCTGATCGAATTGTGAAATTTGCTGTTGTCATAAGGAATTAATCCAATAATGGGGATGCTTGCAACGAATAGTCGATTATATATTTGCTAGTAATCAAAATCAATTGATACTATTTTTAACCAAAGGTGGTGTTATCAAGGCTATAATCCTAATCGTCTATAATTATTATATGTTGATGCAAAAGGAATAGAGTATGAAAAAGTTAATCCTATTTAGCCAATTAATTATTTTGGCTATGTTATTGCCCTTGCTATCAGGCTGTGCTGTAGAGCGAGGTTATAGCGGAGACTATAATTATCCTGCTGCCTACCCTTATCCTTATCCGTGGTGGGGCGGAGAAGAGGAGGTTTATGTTAACGAACCAGGATATTGGAATCATGGGTATTGGCATAATCAGCAGTGGAATAATGGGCAATGGCACGGTAACCAATGGCATGGTGGACAGCAACCCCAAAATTGGCATCAGGGCCATCCCCAAGGTAGCCCTCATTTCCAACATCATTGAGGTTGGGGGCAAGTTGAGAATCTAGTGGGAAATGATTTTAAACCACATGATAAAAATCTGTAAGTTAAAATTTGCTTGGGAAAATGGCTTAACATTTTCCCAAGAGGCCAAAAATATCTACAAGTTCAAAATCGGGAAAGAGTAAAACACCCAGTGTTTTTGGAGAAATTTTTTGCATAAATTATTCCTCCAATAATTCTTTTGCCAACTCCTTACCCCATTCAACACCAAATTGATCAAAGGCATTAATTTTCCAGATAACACTCTGGGTAAATGTTTTATGCTCATACATTGCTAACAGCGCGCCAAGACTACGCGGCGTAATTTTTTCGATAGTAATAATATTACTAGGGCGATTACCAAGAAGAATACGATGGGTAAGTTGTGATCCTGTATAACCTGCAGTTGCTAATTGCTCCGCTTTTCGACCATAAAATAAAGCATCAGCTTGTGCAGTACAATTTGCTATGAGAATCGCTTGGTGTTTTGCATCGGTAAGATCACTGTGTTTAGGTAAAATAAAATCAACAGGACACCAATTTGTACCTTGATGCAAGAGTTGATGAAATGCGTGTTGACTATCTGTACCTATTCCGCCCCAAATAATTTCACTGGTAGCATAATTAACAGGTTCATCAGTAATCGTGGTGCTTTTACCATTACTTTCCATAACCAATTGTTGCAAATAAGCGGGTAAATTTCGTAATTGATAACTATAGGGAATAACTGCCAGTGTTTGTCTTGCAAAAAAATTGGTGTACCAAATGCTAAGCAAGGCAAGCGTGATAGGAATATTTTTGCTTAAGGGCGCCTCATGAAAATGTTGATCCATGCTTGCAGCGCCAGCAAGTAATTCGTGGAATGCTCTCATGCCAATACTGATTGCAATGGGCAAACCAATGGCTGACCAAAGTGAGTAGCGTCCGCCAACCCAAGCCCAAAATACCAAAATATTTTCTTTGGGAATGCCAAATTGTTCGGCTTTTTCTGGTGCTGCTGTAACTGCGATAAAATGTGCGCCTAAAGCTGGGTTTGAACCTGCGTGTTGTTGTAACCAGGATTTCGCTAGTTCGGCATTGAGTAAGGTTTCTTGAGTAGAGAAAGTTTTCGACGCTATGATAAATAATGTCGTTGCTGGATTACATTGTTGTAATACCTCATGCAGTTGAACGCGATCAATACTCGAAACGAAATGGCAACGGATAGGACCTTGATAGGGATACAATGCTTCATGAGCTAGCAATGGACCAAGGTGTGATCCACCAATACCAATATTTACCACATCGGTAATGGGCAAATTACTAAAACCATACCAGCGACTAGCTCTTAATCTCTCCGTGATACCTTGCATTTGCTGTTGTAAATCATGTACTAATGCTGCAATGGTAGGGTCAGTTCTGTGTAAAGTTCGCAAAGCCGTATGTAAGGCAGGGCGCTGTTCGGTGATATTGACAGGCTCACCTGCAAAGAGAGCATCAATATGTTCCTGCAAGTCGCATTCTATGGCTAATTGATGCAATAAGTGAATGGTATCCGCTGTAATCAAATGGCGTGATGCATCTAAATGAATTTCTTGTTGTTGTAAGTTCAATGTGAGATGTTGCCAGTTGGATTGTGCGACTTGTGATAGCAGTTCACTATGGTGCAGTTGTAGTAATTGCCAACTTTTATGTTGTGTCAGTGGGGGTATCATTTTTATCCTATTGATTTTATTAACTATTGCTCTTTTCTCATTGTAGTGCAGAATTTGTAGGTGTCTTTAATCGACAATCACTGATAGTACTTTGAGAAATCGCCTCATGCAATATTCTAGTCTTTGTCGTATCTTATTATTTCTAGATTAGGGATTACTGCAAGGATTATAACGCATGACGCGGATATTAATTGTGGATGATGATAATAATGTGCGCCGTTTTTTTCGTTGCTTATTGGAGCGAGCACACTACGAGGTGATGGAAGCCGATGATGGTGATGTCGCTTTACGCACTTTGAAAAAGAATCAACCCGATGTTGTTATTACCGATGTATTGATGCCAAACAAGGAAGGCCTTGAATTAATTCAAGATATTAAAACAAACTACCCTCATATTAAAGTGATTGCTTTATCCGGCGGTGGTGTATTAGATATGCGCTATTGCTTGGCTTTTGCTGATGGTTTTGGAGCTGATCGGGTGTTTGCTAAACCTATCAAACCACAACAGCTGTTAGGATCGTTAAAGGAACTACTGACCGCGGCCCAAGTGGCCTAGTTGTGACAACCATCTTCTTTTGAGATATAATCCCCTTTTCCTGCGGGCCCATAGCTCAGTTGGTTAGAGCAGTGGACTCATAATCCATTGGTCCTAGGTTCGAGTCCTAGTGGGCCCACCATCTAATACCGCTAGAAAAAGATGAAAATAAAAAATAATATGACAACAAACACCATTCATCATAAATCTCAACCAGCTAGTCTATATACTCTCTCTTTTGCAGAAGGATGGGATCGTTTTAGTTATTACGGTATTCAAGCGTGGTTAGTACTTTATGCTACCCAAATGCTTTTATTTTCTGATAAACAAGCTTATGAATTATATGGTGCTTTCACTGCATTAGCATTTGCAATGCCCGTGATAGGCGGATTATTAGCAGATAGATTACTAGGCTTTCGTCATGCCGTTATTGTTGGCGCCATCCTGATAACTATAGGCAATATATTATTAATTTTTCCTGGGATAGAGTATTTATTTTTAGGTTTGGCATCCATGGTGACAGGAATTGGGTTATTTAAGCCTAATAATGCCAATCTTATTGGTGTGCTATACCATAATGATGATCCACGTCGCGATGCGGGTTTTTCTATTTTATATATCGCGATGAATATTGGTGCTTTATTAGCACCGTTGGTTTACGGTTATACAGTAAGGCATCACGGTTGGCATTATGGATTTGCCATTAGTGCTGTGGGAATGTTATTGGCATTAGGTGTCTTTTTTTATAAGGAAAGAAATAATGAGGCACATGTAAATCACCAGGCAGGAAAGTTAACAAAAAAAGTGTTGTCTTTTATTACAGTACGGCATATTTTTTATTTCAGTATCTTAGTTTCTATTCTCATATTTGCACTGTTGATGCAATATACTCATTTATTTGGTAATTTATTGACTGCTGTTGGTATTATCACTTTGCTAGGATTGCTACTATATTCCTTTAAGTTAACCATGCCGGAAAGAAAACGCTTACTTGGATTAACTATATTATGCTTTTTTTGTATTTTCTTTTTTGCTTGCTCATTACAAATATTTACTTCATTGACATTATTTATTGAGCGCGAGGTTAACCGTAATTTGTTTGGTATTGAATTACCTACCATGGCTTTTCTTGCCTTAGAGCCTTTTTTCATAGTGGTAGCTGGACCTGTTTTAGCCTTTCTTTGGACGCGTCTTGCTGAGCGTAAAAAAGATCCTTCACCGGGCCTAAAGGTTAGTTTGGGATTGTTATTAGCAGGACTTAGTTTTGCTATTTACGCTCTTGCGGCAAACAATACTGAACATGCCTATATGGCCATTGCGTATATTGTAATTGCTAATTTTATGTTAGCAGTGGGTGAATTATGTATTTCACCCGTCGTTATTGCTGCTATTACCCATTTAGCGCCAGTGCAAATGCGCGGTACAATGATGGGCGTGTTTTTCCTTGCGATTGCCTATTCGGGCTATCTAGCGGGCGCTATTGCCAATTTAATGCGAGCAGAGCATCTGGAAAATGCTTCTGATATCGCACTGGCTGTTAGTTACAGTAACTCGTTGCGCGAGGTTTGCTATATCACCATTACTATCGCATGCGTATTATTTGTTATTAATCCTTTATTAAAGCGCCTGTTACAAGCGAAAATATAAAATATACTCATTGCTGCTGCAGATTTATTGGCGATGGGTATATTACGATTAACAACTTCCCGTGCTACCGTCGGGTAGTACAGCACCACAAATAATGGCATTCGCTAGTTGTGTTTCTGTGATTTTTGCGTTGAGTAAATTAGCGTCAGTAAAATTAACACCAGATAATCTAGCGTCAGTAAAATCAGATCCTATCAATTGTGCGCCGGTAAAATTAGTACTGTAAAGACGTGTATTTACAAATGATGCCTGTTTTAATTCGGCGCCACTAAAATCGGTATCTTCTAGTGATGTTCCAGTAAAAATGGCATCATCTATCTTTGCCTCCCGAAAATTGCCGTAATTTAAGCCTGAACCAGTAAAATTGACGAGCTCCCCTTCATTATTGATAAACGTAAAATAAGGTAAATCACTATAGGTGATATTGATTAATCGAACCTTGGAATTTTTGATGGTGAAATATTCGCCCTTAATAGCGTATAAAAAAGCAAAAGTTAAATCTAATCTATCCATAACGGTACGATATACATAGCTTGCTGAAATATTGGCATCGTAATGCGAAGCTCCATATAACGTATCAGGGGAAAGTACAGCATCATTTAAAGTGCATAGCACACAAAAATTGCGCGTATTAAATAATTCTACATGCTTAGGATTGGGCTCCATTTGTTGATCAGTGACAGAGGGTAACTTGGCATTTGCAAGAGTGGAAATTAATAAGGCGCTAAGAAACAAGGTGGTTTTTTTCATGACGGTAATCTCATTTAGAATAAGTAAAAAAATTCTAAACTGGATTAATCGGCATGTCAATTCATTTTTGAATTATTTGCGAGATCACGCAAGACTATAGAAGGTCACCAGGCTCACCCGCCTTTTCAGCTGCAGCTTCTTGATCTTTTTGTGCTTGTAGTGCTCTAAAGTGAGCCATGATACTTTGAATAGCATCGATGGCATCAAAAGGCGATTGTTGTTGCACGATCTCAGGAGGATAATGTGTGGCGATACGTAAATCGTGTACTAATTTTTGAGCAATTTCAGTTGCTTGTGCTTTAGTGCTGCCCGAAAAACGTTCTATTTTTTCAATATTGCGCATGACTTCGCGTCTATCTAATAAAGCGCCCATTAATGCAGGCATATTTAATAAACTGAGTGGATCGAAATTATCAAAATCAGGCATTTGCGAAGCGGGTTGCGTTAAAATATCCATACCGCGGAAACCTTCCTCGAGCGGTTCTTCTGTAGCAAAGGCTTCTTCTTCTTGAGCGGTTTCTTGTTGATAAAGCGCAATGAAAGAATATAAACTTCTTTCAACAGGAGGGAATTCTTTATAATGTGTTAATGCATTGCGAATTAATTGTAAATCTTCATCGAGTGGTGGAATATTCTCTAAAAATACGGGTGCAGCAAATAATTGCTCAATTTTAAATAATCTGTCATCCAATTCGTTAACTAATTGATCCGATAGTTTATCCACCTTTAAAAATTGATTTAATTTCATGAATTTTGCGGGAGCAGGATTAGCATAAAACATTTTTGCTCTTACAATACGAGATTTGAAAAAGATATGGGCCTCACCTTCCCGTTGATCTTTTAAATCTAATAAGTCAATCCGCTCTTGCTTTTCAACTTGAGCGCCGCGTGTATCTAAATAACTGTTGGTTAAACTATTGGCATTGGTTTGGAAACCACTGGTTCTAGTAACATAAGCCTGACCTGCTGTTTTTTGGAAGAATTCAAAGGTGGTGGTTGGATCTTCCATCTTCATACAAATTTTAATGTTAGTGTTTGCACCAATGGATGCTGCTTCTTCTTTTGATGCTTTTTCAAAAGCTGGTAAATCTTGACCTGCGAAAATTGCGGAAAAACCAAGCGAACGTGCCTGTGCTGGTACCACAGCAAAACCTTTTACAGCGTAATAACCATATTCGTCTAAGATACATAAAAATGGGGTAGGGGAATTGGTTGGTTTACGTTCAATAACTTGTTGATAAGACCCTTCAACTTCTTCACCTAAGCCCGATGCCATCATGGCTTTTAAAGAAGAAACAATAATTTTACCTAAATTTGATAATTCTTCCGGCGCTTTTTCAAGGGCAGGTAATAATACGACTAAAATGCGGCGATTTAATACCACATCTTTAAAATCCACTTCAGCTAGGTTAGTACGAATAATATGACCATAGGTATCAGCTAAGGAGGTAAATACCCGTGTTAATTGCATAGTAATAAAACCATGTTGTTCTAATACTTCACCAGCTTGATTGCCTTTTTTGGCTTTATTAAAACCAGGTAAAGTTGCGAGATAGTTTGCAATAGGTTCAAGCACTACATCGGGCGCTTCATCAATAGGTACTAATCTATCATCAGGTGGCAATGGGAATTTTTTATCTAATGCAATAGACTCTAATTTTGTTAAAGCAAAGTATTGACGTACGGCATTGGCATCAAGTAATAAATCACCACGATCACGCATATAAACTAAAATTTTCATTAATGCTTCAACGAAAGATATAGCACGGCCTTTCCACATATCACCATCTGGTGTGGATGCTGCTGAATCCATCATACTGACTACAAGTTGTGACAACATACTGGATGAACCACGCGCAAAAGGATTCATGGTATTAGAAATTCGGGTTTTTTGTGGGCCTACAATATCTCTTGCGCCGGTCATGAAGTTAATTAATAAAAGATCATCCTCACGTCCCATCGTACGTGCCATGGAGAAAATTTTAGCGTATAAGCTATTATCACCCTTACCATCTACATAAATTAAACCACTACCTTGTAATAATGAATTATAAGCGAGTGATACTAAAGCCTCTGTTTTACCACTACCGGTTGAACCGAAGATTAAAACGTGGGTTCGCATGTCATCGTTATTAAACCATAATTCATGGCCGCTTTTAATTTCATTACCAAAATAACAAATACCTCGCGCCATATGCGGTTTATTAGAGCCGGGTTTTGGATCATTATGATCAAGAGCTTTTGCACGTTTTGGCATGCGATAGGGTAATTTTGATTTGTGAAATATACAAATCAGAAAATTAATAATACCTAATAGCAGACATAAATCAGCTGCAGCTGGTAACACAAAAGCACAAATAGCAATAACGATAATACTAATTGCTGCTGTATCTGGTGTTGCTAATACGGTATAAAGTCGTTGCCAAACAGTGCGCGTATCACGGATAAGCTCTTGCGGGCGCTGCTCGTGTTGTTCTTCTAGGGCGCGAATTCCAGCCATTATTTTTATACCTTACATTTTTGCTAGGGGATCATGTAGTGCATCTTCTGGCGTATAGATCACACTCTTAATTGCTTCATTTAATGCTTTTGTTGCCTCTTGTATCATCGGTTGACTAATACGACGATTTAAAGAGCGCTCTGCCAACCAATGGGCAAAAGGTCCGCCCACCTCAGGAAACGGTGTTTGACGACCCATGCTACATAACATATACCATAATGGCCTATCAACTGGTTTTAACCAGAGGAAATCGGCGTTTGCTAATACACCGTCAGTACGTGCAAATAATAACATCGATGCCATCACCCCAAGCACATAAGCATGACGGCCGGTCATTAATTCAACTGTAGGGTCATTTTTATATTTGGCTATTATTTCTTTTACACCAGAAAAATTTAAATTACCTGTGCCTTTAGCCGCTGAGCGCGCAATTTGATGCAATAGATCAGCTGCAGTTTTACGTTGTAATAAACCACGTGAGGCAAAAACAGCAAAAAGCGCTTGTGCATACATGGGTAATTCTTCCGGGCCTTGCCATAAAGTACCCATTTGATTTGCAAATAATTGATTAGCTTTATCTTCAATTAAAGTGACAGTAACATCTCGGTGGTGTGCGCGGTGAACGCCTCGTTGTGCTGTGTGACGCTCTTCTCGTAATAATTTATGTTTTTTAGCAAACTCCATAGGCGATTGCGCCATAGCCCAAGGTCCTTCGTTGATCGGTGTGTTTAACAAATCAAGATTAGAAACAGGCACAATTTGTGGCCAATTCTCTACTTCTTTATCCAGTAATTTTTTCATATCAAATACGGAGTGGAAACGGGTATTAGGATGCATAAAATATAAATACCCAGCTAAACCACCTAGAATTACAGCGACAGGAATTTTAAAAAAAGAGCCAATATCAGTTAACCAGGGACCCAATTGATCTACGGTAACTTGATTAAGGCGTGGGTAGAAATAGTCAGCAAATTGTTTGGCGTGAGAAATATTATCAGTGAAAAATTGAATCAAGTAGATTTCAGCATATTTAATTTGAAATACCACAGCTAAAATATATTGTTTGCCGAAATACCATATGAGGAGAACAGCAAATATAGCTAAAGCAGTAAGCCAGAGAAAATCCATCGATCCTGCTGAATCTTGTCCGCCTTGTTGTTGTCCAGCCATTTACTTGTAATCCTCATTAGTCAATCGTTAGTGATGCTGCATAAACTTTAGCTTGATATGCTACGTTACGCCATGGTGTTTTTGAGTGGTAACTTCCTACACCTTTCCAAAAATCGCCATCAGCCTCGTTGATACGTGATCGTAAAATCCATGCGCCAACTTGTATATTCACGCAACCATTATGCAGAATTTGCTCTGCAGAAACATAATTTTCAAAATGGTCTAACCAAATGGTATTAATTTGCATCGGGCCCATATCAAATGTCCCATTGGTATTTTTTACTCTTTGCCCAACTTTGCCGCCTTCAACTTTGAGCACAGCATAAATAAGACGGGGTGGTAAATCAAAACGCTCAGCGGTTTCCATAATACATGCATGGGTTACTTCTATCGGGGTATTCGCTGGAGTATCAGCAATCAGGCCAACCATATTCTCTCCTAGTCATACATGAGATCGTCTAAGGCAATAACTGTACGATCCGGAGATGATTCCATGAGTTCATAAAGAATTTCGGTCGCGCACATGATGCGTAATACATAAGGTACAACATTATCAAATTTTACATATACGCCTAAACGAGCATCACTGGCTTCATCAAAGGTAATACCAAGTCCATACCCTAAGCAGAATGAGCACAATTGATCGGCACGGCGAATGATGGCGGGTAAGAGGTTATTATTGAGGAATACCTCTTCGGCGGGGATAGGTTTACCCGTCAGTGTAAAACTCACGTTCATTTCCCGGCTAATTAGTGCGAGATCTTTACCAATTTCCATAACAAATCTTACCTTGACAGCAAACCAATTAGGTAAATGGAATGCTGTATTTAATTGATTCATATCGTTTTTTAATTCTAAAGTATGGTGCATAATGGCGCAAGGGGAATATAAGAAGAGATAATAAGACAAGGACCTCAACTCGAGTATTTTGATAGAATTCTATCAGTTATAACAAAATTTCCATTTATTTTCCTTGAGAAATTGTAAAATGAATAATAAGCTGAGAAGAGGGCTAGTTTTTTGACAGTGATTGCTCACTGGCGTATGATTTTCTGTGACGTGCCTCACTGAATTTTATATATATACCTGTCGCCAATGAATTTGCAGCAATGCGCGAGGTTGCGAGCAACCGAAGCAACGCCGCTGCAAATTCATTGGCGACAGGTATATCTCGTTTAACAATACCAATGGTGGGATGTCGTGAAAAAAAGGAATAATACTAATTACAAGGTATCCATGAGAGGGAACCTAATTGCACTGCTCGTTATTTTACTAGTAACAGGATGTACAAGTAATAAGCCTCGCAATAATACAGATGAAATGGTTGATCAATCTCGAATCGAGTTATCAGAGTCAGCAATAGCTGTGAATCGTTCATTACAAACCGTTGCGTCGTTAGAACAATCTAAAAATCCTGTGCAAGTACAAGAATCGCATCCTAACCCTACGACCTATGGGATGGGACATATTGCCTCAGTAGATTGGGTAGGCCCAATTGAACCTTTAGTGAAAAAATTAGCGGTTATGGCCCAATATCGTGTCAATGTTATCGGTAGCCCGCCATCTATCCCAGTAATTGTATCTATAACTCAACATGATATGGCAATTGGGGAAATCTTACAGGATGCTTTGTTACAGACGCGATCTCAGGTTGATGTACAAGTGTATCCCGATAGCCAACTGATTGAATTACGCTATTTATGATACAAAATTCTTTGCTAAATAATTTAAACAGAGAAGTTAGTTTATGAAAAACAGGATAGTTATATTAAGTTTTACTTTATGCATTGCTTTGCTAGCAGGTTGTTCAAGCTCGCCTAAAAATGATGGTATGACTGTAGTCCCAGATGATATTGGTGATATCCAACGCCTAAACGATAGCATGGCAAAAAAGAATGCTGCCGTTGAGGAAAACCATTTTCGTAAAGAATTGTTACGTGAAACTGCCTTGAGCGTGGGTGCTCGTAGTGGTTTAGCGTGGCGTGCCGAACAACTCAATACAGCAGTTGAACAACGAGCAAGCTACTTAGATGTTATTTTTAATTTTCGTGCCCTAGTTTTGGATGATAATGTAATACCTCCTGTGTTAGTAGAAAGTCGTTATGCGGTAAATCTTGATACACCTCATGAACTGCGTATTGCTGACAGAACCTATAAAATCGTTAAACAATCTCGTTTTGTTACAGCGCCGCCTGTATGGCAAGATTACTTAGTTATGAATCAGAAAAAACCTGAAATGCCTGATGCATCTTTGTTACCCAAAAAGGGCGATAGAGAAGAGCAGGCTATTTGGGAAAGATATGCTGCTATTGGTTGGATGCGTGGGATTGATCAAGCCAATATGATATTTGCTGAAAATTTAAATCGTATCCGTCGTGATTATCAAGGCATGTTGCGTTATAGGGTATTATTGGCGCAAAATATGATCAGTGCCCCACAAGTTGCTTCCCGTGATTTGGGTATTACTGGTGGTGGTGATGAAATGTCTATTAATGATCGCACGCTTGTTATTAAAGCGTTGCCAGCGTTAAAAGCAGATACAGAGCAATGGCAACCGGTGGTGATACGTAATGAGTGATGATGGAGTTTCTCCAACAGTTATTCAAAGTCAAAATGCTCCTTTGCTTATGCCTAATGAGCCAGCGCGCCTTTCGCCTGATGATTTAGACAGGCTATTAATATTTTGCGTTGAGCATCATGCCTCTGATGTGACTATTCAAACCAATAGTAAAGTTTTAGCTGAAGTTTATGGCAAAATGCGTGAAGTAACATCGCGCTCTCTCTCGCATGCTGAAGTAAGCGATTTGATGAATAGTATTTACGGTGCTAACGCTGTCACGCAAATTTTAAGCGGTGTGGATATTGATACCCAATATGAAGTTAGGCCGTTGCGTGGTCAACGTTATCGTTTTCGTGTTAATGGTACAGGCTGTTACGTGAATGGCCATGAAGGTATTCAGGTTACCTTACGTTCTATTCCCTTAGATCCACCTCGTTTGTCTGATATGGATTTACCGCAAGGTTTAGTGGATGCTTTGATCCCTTACCAAGGTATTGTTGTAGTGGCGGGGGCTACTGGGTCAGGAAAAAGTACCTTGCTAGCGTCCATCATGCGGGAGATTTTAGAGACTAAAGATGGTAAAATTTTGACATATGAGTCACCCATTGAGTTCGTTTACGATAACGTCAAAGCGCCTAACGCATTGATTTCTCAGCATGAAGTTCCTCGCCATTTGGCCGATTTTCCTACTTCTGTTCGTAATGCCTTACGCCGTAAACCGACCTATATCTTGGTGGGCGAGGCGCGTGATGCGGAAACGATTAGTGCCGTTATTGACGCCGCATTGACGGGCCATACTGTATATACCACTGTACATAGTAATGGAGTTGCTGATACAATTAGACGTATGGTATCAGCATTTAGAGCCGAAGAGCGTCACAGCCGTTCATTAGATTTAGTGACCCTCATGCGAGCAGTTATTTGGCAAGCATTATTACCAAGTGCTGATGGGAAGCGAGTTGCTCTAAGGGAGTGGTTAGTTTTTACAGAGGAAGTGCGTAATCAACTCGTGAAGTGTGATTTTAGTTAAAAGAGAGATGTAACTTATGCCAGAACTAGAAGAAACAGCAACAATTGCTCCTCCACGTGTTTCCCCTACTGTAGTAGAAGTAGAAAAGGGTACGGCGCCACAGGTTGCTATTGATTATCTTCTTGAGAATTATGCTCTTCCGCAGGGTTTAGGTGAGACGAAAAAATCTGCTATCATTGGTTTGCGTGATAAAGGAAAGATTGTTTCTAAGACCTATGAAGATGCCATAAAAGGTTACAGTTTATCGACAGGTGGTACTACCGTCGCCACACAAAAATCCGCTGCAGCTGATGATTCAGTGTTAGCTGTTCTTAATAGACAATTACAAGACTTATCCCAATTCTTAAAAGCCGAAGCCTTAGACGCTTTGCGGGACACCTTAACTGCTTATAAGTCACTACATAATTTAGGGTTTGATGTAAATAAATTAGTAGAAAAAGTAGGCGAGATGGCAACACGCACCTTGCATACAGCAGAAACTGCTAAACACACAGCAGGAGTTGCACATCCATTAATTACCTCACGGGGTGTTAACGTTGCTCCTCCCTCACAACCTCAAACGCCTGCAACAGCACCTACTACTGCCCCACAATCTACTGATGACAAAGAACAACATCCAGTAGAACCAAATGTTCGCCCTGTTCCGCGTGGACCAACATTAGGCGGGTAAATCCCCTTTCTGCCATTAAATTATTTTAGATAGTTACTGATAGGTCACGCTCAATTTTCGCTACACTTTTATCATTAGAAGTGTAATGAGTGTACGAGATTCAATATCTGCAAGCATTTCATTCCAACACGCTATCTTAACTAAACCCAAAGAGGTATTATAAATGGTTATGCATGTTCCGCCTGATGCGCATTGGCGTGACTCGGCACGGCAAGCCCGATTTTTTTTGGTAGATTACCGTACATTGTTTCCTTTGCTGGTATGGTTATTCATCCCATCAAAGACAACTTTTATAGTAGCGTGTGTAGCGGTAGCTTTTTTCTTTGGATTAGAGCGGTATGGTTTTACCGTAACGGTATTTTTGCGATGGGTGCGATCAACACTTGCAGGCAGAATGCGAATAGCATACCCTTGGTGGTTTAAAGAAAGACGGTGGTAATAAAGCGTAGCAATTTGGGCCGGTTAGACGGTACAACCTTTTATTCATTACTAATTGATTCGAATTCACTATTGACCTATGCTATTAGATACTGGGTAGTAGGTTATATCCTGCCACTATTATATTTATTTGCAAATTCTCAAACCGGGAGCGTTTGAATGGCTGAAGATACTTTAGAGCTGGTAAGATTAAGAAATAATTTTTATCGCGATAATTATCGCCGAGCCATGATTGTTTTGCTCTGCTCCATGGTGATCAATTTTTGTCTCGGGGCCGGTGTTTATTATCTCTATTTTTCTAAGCCACAGCCTATTTATTTTGCTACCAATGAAAATGGTTCATTATTGCAAATGATTCCATTGGATCAACCCTATGTGGATGATGATCAATTGTTGCGCTGGGCGGTTGAGGCTTGTACAGCAGCTTATTCTTTTAACTTTCTTGATTATCGTAATAATTTACAACAAGCCCGCAAATATTTTACGGAAGCAGGTTTTGCCAGTTATGTACAAGCATTAGAGCGCTCGGGTAATTTGGCTACCGTTGAAACCAAACGTTTGGTAGTAAAAGCTTATTTGACTGATAATCCAGTAATCATTTCACGTGGTAAATTAGGTGGTCAAGAACGTTATGTATGGCAGGTAGAAGTCCCTATGGTGGTTCGTTATGTCAGTGCGGGTACGGAAATTAAGCAACCTGTATTAATTAAATTATTGATAGGGCGAGTATCTACACTCGATTCAGTATCAGGTGTTGCTATTGCTCAGTTTGTTGTAGAAGATAGAAAGTAATTTTAAAGTTGCAAGGAATCCGAAGGATACGGTGAATTAAATTATGGCCATTTTTTTTCGTAAAGAAACAACCTTACAAGGCTGCAAGTTTTTTCAAGCAATAGCATTGATTGGGTTATGTGGTATATCGCTGGGAGGTTATGCTGGAGAGGTTAATCAACACCCATTACCACCATTGCCAGCGCCCGCAGGTGTAAGTCCAATACCTATTTCTGTAGCACCACCCTCAACCAATGTGCAAGCCGGTACAGCGGCTACTGGTGGAGCAGATGGAGCAGCAGCGGTTTCAAAGACGTTTGGAACAGTATATGATCCTGCATTCCAAAATATGACGAAAAAACAATTCCCGTTAACTCCACAACAAATTAAAGCATTACGACAAATTTTTCAGGCTACCCAAAGAGCTTCCGTAGCACCAATTGAAGTACCGACACCAACAGTTTCTACACAAAATGTGATTTTAAGCCCAGGTGCAGCGCCACCGGTTATTAAAATGGCTACAGGTTATGTTTCCTCAGTCGTTTTTGTTGATGAAACAGGGCAGCCTTGGCCAATTGCAGGTTTTAGTATTGGTAATCCTGGCGCCTTTAATATTCAATGGGATCAAAAAGGTAATGTATTAATGATTCAGACGGTTGGCCGATATGAATCAACCAATATGGCAATTCGTTTAGCGGGATTAAATATTCCAGTCATGCTGACGATTGTATCTGATCAACTAAATGTCGATTATCGAGTTGATTTACGCATAGCAGGCCGTGGTCCAAATGCAAAAGCACCTTTAATTGGTGGTACGATCCCTGATCAACCTAATCCTTTACTGATGAGCTTTTTAGAAGGTATTCCTCCTGAAGGTAGCCAAGTATTGACCGTGACTGGAGGTGAAGCACAAGCTTGGCATAAAGATAACCATTTATATTTACGTACGCGCCTGAGTGTATTATCACCCGGTTGGTTAGCGACTATGTCCAGTGCTGATGGAGTACGAGTATATGAGATGTCAAATACACCAATGATTTTAGTTTCCCACGATGGACAAATGATTACTCTTAAAGTAGAGGGATGGTGATAAAAAATGGCAATTAAAGATTCCCTAAAAGGTCTACTTACAAATGTTAAAGCACGCACTTTAGTGATTTTTGTTGTTGTCATTCTTGTCGTTGGTATTGCGATTGTTTTTTTTAGTGGTAAGAAAAAAGAACAAATTACTAATGCAGGTGGACAAGCACCTGTTTCTTCCGTTGAAAAAATTAATAAAAATATTCGCTACGTTCCAGGTGGAACGGCACCACCAGAATATTATGAAATGCAATATCAAGAAAATAAACAACGTGCGAATGTGGCAACCGAAAAAGGAACAAGTGCTTTGCCGACTATTGTCGCAGAACAATTTGTCAGTAATGTTCCGAGTTTAGAAAAAAAACCAGAAGAACCAGCACCTCAAGTTGACCAGGCAGCAGAAGCTCAAAAGCGTTTATTAACTCAACAGGCAGAAGCGCAAAGACAACAACAAATGTTGGAACGTGAGCAAGCTAATGCGGAATTAGAACAACGCCAAAATGCTTATGAACAATTAATGGCAGCGCAAGCCGCAGCATTATTTGCAGCCTGGACACCTCCACAACAAGCTTATGTTGGTGGTAGTGTAACTGAAGCACCTGCAGATGGTGGACAAGGTGGTGGCCGTGGTAATCAAGAACAAGTACAGTCCTTATATAAAGCCGGTGATATTTTGTACGCTGTGTTAGAAACATCTATTAACACGGATGAGCCGGGACCTATTTTAGCGAAAATTGTTTCTGGTCCATTAAAAGATTCTCGTATCATTGGTAACCTGACTATTGCAGGTGAGTACGCCCAAAAAGTTATGTTGCAATTTAGTATTATTAATGTGCCTGACATGCCAACCAGCTTAGGGTTTAGCGCAGTGGCTATTGATCCAGACACTGCACGTACTGCCATAGCAAGTGACGTGGACAATCATTATTTCCTTCGATACGGAACATTATTTGCTGCTAGCTTTATGGAAGGTATGAGTGATGCGATTTTAGCAAGTATTAGTAATCCAGGGTTTGAGGTTGATGCTAATGGCGTTATCGTGGGTAGCTCTGTAACACCAACCATCCATGATCAAGTGGTTTCGGGCTTTGGTAAAGTGGGTGAGCAAATTGGTGAACAAACCGATTTCTTTAATAGACCACCTACAATTACTGTAGATTCTGGTACTGCGATGGGTATTTTAATGTTGCAAGATTTTAGTTTGGCAAATTCAGGGAATAAACCATCAGGTCTTGCTGGCGCGCAACCACTTAATGCGGTGAATACTAACCCATTTGCTCCAGCGCAACCACAACGTACACCGCCGCAGAATGCAGCTACAACAGGAGCGCCAACACAAGGTAGTGTTGCTAATTTAGAGCAAGCTTTGGGAATGCAAACAGCGGTAACACCAGCAACACCAGGTCCTAAATAGTATCAAGGATTATTAGGTGTGGCGTCTGCAGCAAGCTGCGGAGTTTATTATTAATTTACGGACAATTAATGTGAGTGAGCAATCATGAATGATGAAAATAAACCTGTAGAACCTGATTACGAAATGGATGATTATGAAGTGGATGTTGATCAGGATAATGAAGAATTTATTGTTGATTATAATCAGGACAGATCAGAGGCGCCCTTAAAAGAAGGGCTTAAGGATAAGATCCTTGATTTACTCAAAAATAACATACTATACGTTATTTTAGTTGTGATATTAATTGTACCTGCTGTCATGCAATTAAAACGAATGTTCGCCTCTCCTCCACCAAAACAAGAGTTGAGCTATGATGTCAATTTCCAAGCTGAAGAAGGTGCAAATACAGGCGCTACAGTAGTACCTCCGCTACCAACTGTTGATAATAATCAACCTACAGCACCTGTAGGTAATGAGAATGCTGTTGCAACACAACCAACAACCATGGCACCCAATCAATTAACTAATGCGGAGATTGAAAAAGAATTTGCTCAACCTTCAGCTGCACCTATGACGGCAAATAATAATCTTAATAATGCCAATAATGAAGATTTAATGCGCGCATTAAATCAAGAAAATGTAGCGCAAGATGAAGTATTAGCAAAAGTAACATCATTAGATGATAGATTATCTAAAATTGAAGCAATGCAATCACAAATTAGTGCGTTAACAACTGGTATTAATACAATACAAGCGGCAATGACCAATCAAGCAGAATTAGAGAAAGAAGTGGCGACCTTACAAAATAATTTAAATAGTTTAGGCGAAGGTATGGCACAACTTTCTAAAATTGTTTATCAACAAGGAGTCACTCAACAAGCACAAGCTAGAAATAGCACAGCCTTAGCATCAACGCCAAATGCAATGGGTGCCGCAGTACAAAAAGAAGATTTTATTGTATTTGCTACGATTCCGGGACGAGCTTGGTTAAGAAATCGTGATGGCGCGTTAGTGACTATTCGTGAAGGCGATATGTTGCCAGGTTATGGTCGTGTGACCAATATTAATCCTATAAAAGGTACTGTGTCATTAGACTCCCAAATAGTTTTCAAAGAGGATAATAACGGGTAATAATATAGTATATTGAATAGTGGCATTCGCAATATAAAAGTATAGAGTAACAAAAATGAGTGATATTCCACCAGGAGATGGCGACGGGGGCGGAAGGGATCGCATAATACCAGCGGAAGATTTATACGATATTATACTAAATATGGGCGCGCTGGTAGAGCCGTTTATGTATTTGATCACGGCTGCCGCTTACCTTTGTGGCATTTGGCTTATGGCATTAGCAGTAGCCCAGTTTAAAAAAGTTGCTGACTATCGGAGTATGATGTATCACCCGGTAGAGTTTAAAGGGCCAATAATGCAATTAGTAGTGGGTATTTCGTTAATTTATCTACCCACTATTTTTAAAGCGGTTACCCACACGGCATGGGGTACTTTGGATATTATGCGGTACGATGATCCGCCGTATGACAGTAATGAATTTGATGATGTCATTGCGGTTTGTTTTAATGTATTAAAACTAATCGGTGTTTTTGGATTTCTACGTGGGTTATTTATTTTGTCTAAAGTAGGTGCTGGTAATACACAGCAGGGTGGCGTAGCAAAAGCGTTAATTCATATGGGGGGCGGGGTAGTAGCATACCATTTATATGCTTTCCTTGTGCTAGTAGAGGCCACATTAGGTATCGAGATTTTTCCGTAAAGGAAAGCGATATAGAAAAGTAGGTTAAAAAGAGTAGGTGAGTTTTGTAATTTGTTTATTATTTATGAGGAGAGGTAATTATTATGAAATCATGTTTGACACTAAGTGGTATTAAACGCGTAGCCATTACCGGCTTAATGCTACTTTCCACCTTACTTTTCACGGGCAGCGTTTTTGCTGCGGATCCACCTGCCGAACCAACAGGTGCTGAAAATTTAGTCGATATTGCTGAAAACATAACAAACATTTTCCCTTCTTTTGTTGAGTTAGTAGTTGCAATTTGTTATGTGGCTGGTATTGGTTTTGCTGCAGCTGGTGTAATGAAATTCAAGCAGCATAAAGATAATCCAACACAAGTACCATTAGGTGGTCCAGTTGCGATGGTATTTATTGCTGCTGCATTAATTTACATACCAACCCTCATTCAATCGACTGGTATGTCGGTATTTGGTTTAGGTGGGGAAGGTGTCGGTGGTGCTGCTGGTACAGATCCATTTGAAGATGATGCACCTTAATAGTATATAGCTTGAAAGCAGTGCTTTTTTAGTCAAAAAAGGACATACTTTGTATGTCCTTTTTATGTTACTTATAAGATATAGAGAAATAATGGCAAAACCAAAATTACGTTTAACTGCCAACTTAGAAGGTTGGTCGTATTTTGAACATCGCAAAACCGATAAAACGTTTGCTCGTTTGGCAGCGAAGATTTTGGAGCGAGATAAAAATACCTGTCGTTTTTGCCGTTTTCATGCAGAAAGACGACAACAAATAGTGAATGTCGATGGCAATTATCAAAATAATGTGCCTAGTAATTTAGTGACTGCGTGTGTATTTTGCGCAGAATGTTTTTTTATTGGTGGAAGGGATTCAGGAAAAATAATTGTACTACCTGAATATTCTCAAGCTGAACTTAATCATATGGCACGAATATTGTTATGTGCAATAGTAGTAGAAAAAAATTACAGTGATAGAGCAAAAACATTGTATAGAAGTTTTCGTCATCGAGCACAAATTATCGATGATTCATTTGGGGCGGGTATGAGTGATGCAAGCACGTTTGGGCGATTGTTAATAGATGCCAAAATTGATGCGAAAAGCATGCAAGTAGTAGATTCTATGCGTTTTTTACCAGCTCGCAGCGCATTTGAAGATGAAATAACATATTGGTCAAGCTTGATTGTGCCTAAGCTTGATGAGCATATTCTCTCTATTTAGAGGTTACCAACAATGGCAAGCTTCGTTGATCCCATATTGGGTGCTATTGACTCGATACTCGAGTGGTTAGGTACCTCTTTAAAACAAACAGCTTCAAGTTATGTAGAATTAGAGGCAGCAGATAGAGAACATACACTAGCTGCGCGCGATGGATCGTTAATTTCTTTTATTCGCATTGATGGCATTCGTTTTTTAGTAGGTAGCGAAGAATTCGAGCGTATTCATGGCGGTATTAGCCGCGCATTCCAAACGGCTATGGGTCATAACGGCCATAATATTCAAGTCGTATTTAGTTATGATAAAGATGCGGTTAAAGGTGAAATCAGTGATATATTTATTCCTGCACGCAATACAGCAAAACGTTTAGAGTTAGGTTTGGATGATTTATTCAATGAAAGAATTAATTTCTTAGCAAACTACTGTGCTAAAGAACAAACCTTCCTAGTGCTTTGGACAACACCAGCTATGTTGTCGAGAAAACAGCGTGAAGATGCCTTAAAACGTAAGCGGGCGGCAGTTAAGAAATTTAAAATCCCACCCATGAAAAATGCACAAAGTATTGTTGCTCCATTAGATGAACTACGTGAATCACATGAATCATTTGTACGAGCAACAGTTAGCGATTTTAATTTATTAGGTTTTGATGTTGAATTATTGAATGCACATCAAGCTGTTTATTATGCAAGAAATTCTGTAGATCCCGAGTTTACCGATAAAGATTGGCAACCTTGTTTAGTAGGCGATAAGATTCCACGTCGTGCTACTATGCCACCAAAAAGCAGAGATATTTCTGATATTATGTGGCCCAATTTAGCGCGCCAAATTATCCCACGTGATGGTGAAAATTTAGGATTAAATGCCGCTAAGATTGGTGATCGCATTTATTCTCCCCTTTTTATTGATTTATTTCCAAAAGAAATTCAACGTTTTTCAGAATTATTTCAACGTTGTTTTTCTGCCGGTATCCCCTGGCGGATCTCATTTTTTATAGAAAGTAATGGCTTACATTCCATTGGCTTTAAATCAGCCATTTCTGCTGTTTTAAGTTTTGCTTCCAGCGAAAATGCGTTAATTAATGATGCTGCAAAATATTTAAAATATATCGACACTAACACTGACGATAGCGTAGTGAAATTACGCGTTGCTTTAACAACATGGGCACCAGCGGGTCAAATGAGTTTATTGCGCACACGCGCTGCGGAGTTAGCAAAAGCAGTGCAAGGTTGGGGGCATTGTGAGGTATCCGAGGTATCTGGTGATGCATTTGAAGCTGTTCTTTCAACTACGGTTGGATTAATGGCACACAGCATTGCAACACCCTCAGTTGCTCCATTAAGTGATGTGGTTTATATGTTACCCGTTACAAGACCTTCTTCTGCCTGGGAGCAAGGCGCTATTTTATTTCGTTCCCCTGATGGTAAACCTTGGCCTTATCAACCCGGTTCGACTAAACAAACGACGTGGATCGATTTAATTTATGCTCGTCCAGGTTCTGGTAAATCGGTACTTTCCAATGCTATCAATTTAGCATTATGTTTAAATGGTGGATTGCAACGGTTACCACGTATTGCTGTTATTGATATCGGCCCATCCAGTAGCGGTTTAATTTCATTGTTAAGAGAAGCCTTACCAGCACCCTTACGACATTTAGCAGCGTATCATCGATTAAGGATGACTTCTGATTACGCAATTAATCCGTTTGACACACAATTAGGTTCTCGCTATCCGACACCCATTGAGCGTAGCTTTTTAGTGAATTTTTTAACTTTATTAGCTACACCATTAGGCAGTGAAAGGCCATACGATGGTATTACCGACATGGCAGGCATGGTAGTGGATGAATTGTATAAAAGTTTAACTGATGATGGAAATCCTCATCATTACACAGCTGAATTATCGGCCGAGGTAGATGAAGCATTACGTAAAATTAATTTTTATGCTGATGAACATTCCACGTGGTGGGAAATTACTGATGCACTTTTTGCTGCACACCATACGCATGAAGCCTATTTAGCACAACGCTATGCTATGCCATTAGTGGGTGATGCTACATCGATTTGCCGATCGCCTGCTATTGAAGATTTATTTGGTCGTATTAGTGCGCCAACGGGAGAGCCTTTAATACAAGCATTTGGCCGAATGATTTCTAGCGCTGTACGGGAATATCCTATTTTATCGCGTGTAACCGCATTCGATTTAGGTGAGGCGCGTGTTGTATCACTGGATTTAGATGAAGTAGCAAAAACAGGTGGTGAAGCAGCCGACAGACAAACAGCGGTTATGTATATGCTTGCGCGTTATATTATGGCGCGTGATTATTATTTAACGCTAGAGAATTTACAAGATATGTCTCCTAATTATCATTCTTATCATAAAACGCGTATTACTGAAATTCGTGAAGATCCTAAACGAATCGTATTTGATGAGTTTCACCGCACGTCTAAAGCAAAAGCAGTACGTGATCAAGTTATTGTGGATATGCGTGAAGGTCGAAAATGGAAAGTGCAAGTGGCTTTATTATCACAAGCGCTAGAAGATTTTGATCCCGTCATGGTTGATTTTGCGACTTCTATTTTTATTATGGATGCAGGTCCAGCACAATCCGTAGAAAAATCGGCTAAAGTTTTTGGATTAACCGATACTGCTCGCCATGCATTGCGTACCAGAGTACATGGTCCACGTGCAGGTGGTGGTACATTTTTAGCGCAATTTGCGACCAAGCAGGGAATTAATACGCAACTATTAACCAACACCATTGGACCTATTGAATTATGGGCATTTAGTACCACGGCAGAAGATGCTCGAATACGTAATGAATTATATGAACGGATTGGACCCGCTAATGCACGACGTGTTTTAGCAGGAATGTATCCTTCAGGTTCTATTGCCCATGTTGTTGAGTCTCGCTTAGCCTCATTAAAAGAAACTGGTCTTTTAGATGATGGTGCTAGCAAAGGTGTTTTTAGCGAATTGATTGAAGAAATTATTATTGAATATAAAACAAACCCTATTTATAGAGCATGATGGGTGGGAAAATAAAGATGAAGTCTACACTACGAATTATTTTATTTATTATCACAGTCTTTAGTATAACGGCCTGTGCTACATCAATTAGTATTGATGATAATCCACCGGTGATGCGCCATGAGCCTCATCCTGGCAGATCACATTTTACTGATACCCCTTTTGCTTGTGCTGATATCTTTTTAAATAAAAAAGCTGATATTCGCGCATATTATCAGGGCGAAGTTTATTTGCGAATCAATAATCACAGCACGGTTCCAACCGATGCTTATCAAAACTATCTTGTATTATCAGTAGAGTCGATGAAATTTTTTAGCCATGTTGTAACGACGTCATTAATAGCAAGGCCAAGTGTTAATGTCCCGGTGGAAACAGATGCTATTTACAATAATGTAATATGGTATGATGACATTGATCCTCGTAGTATGCGAGATCTGCGTGAAAATTATTCTAATGCATTAATTGTTGAAATGACATTACAAGAAAACGAAGTGGGGCGATCGGCCTTAAAAGGTTTATTTACGTTCGAAGTAAAAGTGATTGATCCAGTAGATGGCGTATTAATTGCACGTTTTGCGCATCAGGGTCGTGGGAACTGGGGTATTAAACAGAATGTTATCAATCCCGCATTAAATTCATTCCATGATTGGCTATATTATTCAGCTAATTTAATGCCACTCCCCAATGAAAAGAATAAGGAGTAATATAAATGAAAAAAGGGATATTTTTACTAACGAGTTTTCTGCTTAGCACGATAATTATGGGTTGTGAAGGTGGAAAAAAACCTACAACTGTTGGCATCAAAAATTATCCAATTAACGAGGAATTTTTGTACTCCAAAAAGATGCAAGATAGATTTTATGATATGCCTGTGCGTGTGAGCAATGACCGCTATGGTACTCACCTTGCTATTAGTACAGATGAATTATTTAAAGATCAAGAAAAGCCCATGATTAATCCTCTGGTATACCCGACACTCAATCGCGTTGTTGAGGTTGTTAACCTTTATCCTACTCGCAAAATTACCGTTGCAGGTTTTACCGATGATTTATTTACACCACAGCAACAAGAAGTTCTCTCGGAAAAATATGCGCGGGTTGTAGCAGATTATTTATTATCACAAGGTGTTGATGGTTCTAGGATTATTAATGTAGAAGGCGAGGGAATCCGTAACCCGGTTGCTGACAATGATAATTACTTGAGCCGTGCTGCTAATCGCCGAGTGGAAATTATTATTCACGCGCAGATAGATTAAACACTCTCTTTGTATTAGAATAGAGCTTTTGAATCACATCCCATTTTGCTTTGTTAAGGATTATTATATGAGCCAATTACCCCGTGTAGTAATGAAAACCAATCTTGGTGAATTAATCATTGAATTAAACAGTGAAAAAGCTCCTACCACTGTTGAAAATTTTCTGCATTACGTCAACGATAACTTTTATAGCAATACCCTATTTCATCGCGTAATCCCAGGATTTATGGTGCAGGGCGGTGGTTTTACTGCCGAATTTGAACAGAAAGAAGGCATTGAGCCTATTAAAAATGAAGCCGACAATGGTTTGAAAAATATTCGTGGCAGTATTGCTATGGCTCGCACCAGCGATCCCCATTCCGCCTCATCGCAATTTTTTATTAATCTTGCTGATAATACTTTTTTAAATCACACTTCCCCCTCGTCACAAGGTTGGGGCTATGCTGTGTTTGGCCAAGTTGTAGAGGGCATAGAGCTCATCGATACTATTGCTAAGCAAAAAACAGGTCGTCGCCAAGAGCATGCAGATGTTCCTGTAGAGGATGTTATTATTGAATCTATCACATTGCTTTAGTCTATAGACTAGTTATATCCAGAACCTTGTTCTGGCGTGTCTTTATATGCAAACATATACACACACATCCCTAGACTACCAGCATATCATGTATGCTAGCTTACATAGCTATCTATATGCTGCTGCTTTTTATTAAGGATTTGCCATGTTTAACTCCAAAACCTCTTAACCACGATAGCATTAGCTTTCTAATACCTGCTGTTACCCTAGAAGCCGCATAAATACTAGCTTGTAAAAGATACTTTTCGTAAACTCTTAAAATGAAAGCGTTGATAAATTTAAATGTCGCCGTGGCTATAAATTTTCTACTTATGCTTGGAAGAGAAATAATAAGCGTTCTTTAATTGGCTTCCTATAATCTTATTTTAAGAAATTGTAATTTCTAAGAAAAGGTATATGCTAAAGAGGTTTAGATAAATTTTATAATGATAGGGATATCAAGCATGGATCTTTTTTGCACGCCCCCATTTTTTCTACAAAATATAGTAGGGGGTATAAAATATAATGCATAATTCTATTTTTAAATCTTTACGTCGCTGGAGCAAGAGCTTACCAGGGCGGTCTTTTATCTATTTTTGTATGCTGGCCATGAATCTTAGTTTTATCCCACAAGTTCAGGCAGCCCCAGCACAGTTTTCTAGCTCATTACCTTATGAAGCAGTGGACCCACTTGATAATGCAGCGCCTGTAAATGATACCTACACACCACCGCCACTGGGCTTCTCAAGCACAAATTTAGGTTTATACGGACCTCTTTCTTTTGGAGTTGGTTATGGATCTGACAGTACTTACAGTTTAAATGCGCAATACACTAAAAAATTAGGCAATAAATTTGCAGTTTCAGGCCTCGGTGAATATGGGGATGAAATGTACCGAGTCGGAGCTACCCTTGGCTTCCAATTTTCAGAACAAGCGTTAGCAAAATTATCTGCTGAACGTCTGAGTCAATCATTGCCCTTTAGTTTCGAATCAGGAAATATCGATCAAGATGTCGCCCAAAATGCCTATGGCGCGAGATTTCAACATTCTTTTACCCATCCTTTCCTAAGAAACATTAATGTAGGAACTTACTACGCTAACGCTCCTAATATATCACTTGATCCCGTCGTAACGGATCTGGGTAATGTAACAGCAATCAATTATCGCAATATCGCTGGTGCCACCAGCAGTGGATTGGATTTTGGTACCGATCTTCGTGTTTCAGATAGCACAGAAATTTCCACCCAATTTTATTATGATAAGATTCGCTACAATACTAAATTTACGAGCGGCTCTTCGTCTGATGCAGAAGGGTTGGGCCTCGGTTTAGGTGTTAAACACTTATTAAACGATCGTTTTGCCGTTTCAGGAGTAGGGACACTAAGAGAACTTTATGATGTTTATACAGTAGGACTTTCTTGGTTACCATCAGCCCTCCCTTCAGCAGAAATTGCCTTGGTAGGCCAACGCACGAATAGTAAAAATGATACCCCTGACACTAATGCAGTTGGGCTCCAATTTGGTTGGAACTTCGGTTTCGGCGGCACAGGCCCCCTCTACGAACTTTCTACCGTCAACACAACTACCGATCTCGCTGAGTGGGTAAATACTCCAGCTGTTTACATGGAGCAGGTTTTAGCGGTGGCTGAGGAATATACCGAATATTTGCAAAAAGATGGCGTAAAAGATATTGAGGCATTGCTAGTAGCCCCAACGATCGTAAGCCTTACTCCGAACGTAGGACCTTTAAACGGTGGCTTAACAGCAACCATCGATGGAACAAATTTTGTGGAAGGAGAAGTGTTTACTGTCAAATTTGGTGATAATGCAGCAACAAATGTTACCAGAATAAGTGATACGCAAATAACAGCACAAGTACCAGCAGCAAGTGCTTTAGGAGCAGTAAATGTAACAGTAACAACAAGTAATAGTAGTAACGCTAATCCTTCTGTAGGCGAGTTTATTTATCAAAGTGAACCAGTTGTTACCAGTATTCTACCAGACACCGGCGCTACTAAAGGCGGCACCGAAGTAACCATAACAGGGGAAAATTTCTCCGGCATAGAAAAAGTATATTTTGGGGAAACGGAAGCAACCAATGTGAAGGTGGTAAGCCCTACCGAAATTACCGCTACTTCTCCAGCGGGTAGCGCAGACACCTCAGTGAATATCACACTCAGTTCGCCATCTGGTACAAGTACCAATTCTGTTCATTTTGTTTATAGCCAAGAGCCTGTAGTCAAGATGGTGAGTAGTGGGGTTACCCCAAGCTCAGGCTCTGCAAATGGCGGTACAACAGTAACAATAACCGGTGAAAATTTAGAGAACGCGTCGAAAGTTACATTTGGTGCAGGAACCGCTACGATCCAAAGCAATACATCAACTACCATTATTGTGATAACGCCCCCGGCTATAAATGGTGCGACGGTAGTTAATGTCACGGCAATCACACCACAAGGGACAGCCGTGGCAGATAACGCGTATACCTATACTTATGCCGCCCCGACTGTAACAGGGATTACTCCAACTGTAGGTCCGACAGCAGGTGGTACAACCGTAATAATCACGGGTACGAACTTCGAGGGTGCAACGACGGTGAAATTTGGTAGTACGGCTGCGAGCAGTTTTACGGTCAATAGTGCAACGAGCATTACCGCGCATTCCCCTGCGGGTACAGGCACGGTTAATATTACGGTAACCACGCCTGGTGGTACCAGTGCGACCAGTGCAGCGGATCAATTTACCTATCAGGCGGCGCTAACGTCGATTGCAGTAACACCTGCCAATCCCTCACTTCCGCTAGGTGAAACGCAACAAATGGTTGCGACAGGAACGTATTCAGATGGTAGTACGCAAGTAATAACGAGCTCGGTTACCTGGTCATCCGCTACTTTGGGAGTTGCGACAATTAGTAGTGGTGGTTTAGTGACCAGTATTGCTACGGGCACGAGTCAAGTGACCGCTACTGAAGGATCGATCTCTGGTCATACCACGGTGACGGTAACAGCGGCTGTCCTAGAATCGATAGCAGTAACACCTGCCAATCCCTCACTTCCGCTAGG
>Ga0302315_10000230_pt1 | contig 69625 bp, 58 predicted proteins | sample III_Palsa_N3_1_FD_200532 | JGI IMG/M metagenome (GOLD analysis project Ga0302315, IMG submission 200532) | Peat permafrost microbial communities from Stordalen Mire near Abisko, Sweden - III_Palsa_N3_1 | ecosystem: Environmental > Terrestrial > Soil > Palsa > Peat permafrost | place: Sweden...
TTTGCTGGCTCATAACGGCCTCTACATAGGTTAACTGGCTGGCACCCAGAATAGCTACAAAAACCTCTACAGGCATGATCTCCCCGGTTTCCTTGTCCGTATAGCTCATCTTTTCACCGGCAAAATCAACGTATAACTTGTCGCCGACTTTGTGATCCATGTGCATGGTCGGGTTGACCCTGGCTTTCCACTGGTTATAATAAAAGCAAAATTGGCTGTACAGATAGCCATCGGGGAACTCTTTGTAATAGGCTTCCCACAATAGTTGCCGGTTCATGCCGGTCTTTTTGAGCTCTTTATCGACGTGGGGAAAGCAGCGTAGCATCGACTGCATACGTGCATTTGGCGGGTGTTCTCGGGACTTTCCGAATAAATCTTCCAGCTCTTTATCGTTAAGCGCGTTAACCTCATCAAAGGTGAATCCGCTGGCTTTAAATGCTGCTACGTACTTTTTTACTGTGTTTCTCGATGCATCTGCCTGGGCAGCTATGGTCATTAAAGGCCGCTGCTGGCTGTACATCTTTAGTATCTTTCTGATCTTACTCATGCTGATTGTTAAGTTTGCCATTCTTAGGAAGGTGTATTTGCCCTCAAAAGATGGTTACTTCTACAGCATTTGCTACGTGTTTGGGGTGGTCAGTTTCCCCCGGAATGCACTGGTCAGTTTCGCCCGGAATGGGTGGTCAGCTTGCGCCGGAATGTGGTGGTCAAGTTCAACAGAATCTCCAGGTACACAGCGCCATTTTTTAATGGTTCTCTTACCCTACGGGCTACAAAGCCGCTTTACGAAAGTAGGGCGGCTTTTTGGTTTTGGCCCCGCAGATTGCAAATCTGCTGATTTTTAGTCCGGGATGGAACATCCGGACTAACTGGAAGCCATTATTACTAATGCGTGACCCGTGCGGACTGCCCGGATGCTTACATTTGCCCATAAATAATTGAGCTAACGATGAAAAAAATAGGATTTTTATCATTCGGGCATTGATCCAACCATCCCGCTTATCAAACCCGTAGCTCGGGCGATACCCTGCTGCAATCAATTGACCTGGCTGTTGCCGCAGAAGAAATAGGTTTGGACGGTGCCTATTTCCGGGTTCATCATTTTGCGCGCCAATTAGCTTCGCCGTTCCCCCTGCTTTCGGCTATTGGCGCAAAGACTAATAAAATAGAGATCGGCACCGGTGTTATTGACATGCGTTATGAAAACCCTTTGTATATGGTTGAAGATGCCGGCGCTGCCGACCTGATCTCCGGTGGGCGTTTGCAATTAGGTATCAGCCGGGGTTCGCCGGAGCAAGTGACCGAGGGCTGGCGTTATTTTGGTTATGCGCCTGCTGATGGAGAAACTGATGCAGATATGGGACGAAAAAAAGCTTTAGAATTTTTGGAGAAATTAAAAGGCGATGGGTTTGCCGAGCCTAACCCTTACCCGATGTTCCCGAACCCGCCGGGCTTGTTACGCCTGGAGCCGCATTCGGATGGATTGCGGGAACGTATCTGGTGGGGTGCTGCCTCTAATGCAACTGCGGTTTGGGCGGCCGAAAATGGCATGAACCTGCAAAGTTCCACCTTAAAATTTGACGAAAACGGCAAACCTTTCCATATCCAGCAGGCAGAACAGATACGATTATACAAAGATGCGTGGAAAAAAGCCGGGCACCAGCGGGAGTCGCGAGTTTCGGTAAGCCGATCCATTTTTGCACTGGTAACCGAGCAGGACAGGCATTACTTTGGACAGCAGGGAAAAGGAGCAGATAGCTTTGGTTATATTGAAGCTGATAAGCGGGCGGTCTTTGGCAAGAGCTATGCGGCCGAGCCCGATCAGCTTATTAAAGAACTGGCACAGGACGAAGCGATACAAGAAGCGGATACATTGCTGCTGACCATACCGAACACTTTAGGGGTTGATTACAATGTACATGTGCTATCTGCTATTTTGGAGCATGTTGCCCCAGGACTTGGTTGGCGATAAATAAAGTCCAAAACCCACTACAAAGCAGCTTTACGAAAGTAGCGCGGCTTTTGTATTGTTACTGTAGATGTAATCTATCGGGATAGTCGTCTGAAGTTGGGAAGCTTCGGACAGCGGATTGTTTTATTGCGCGACCGTCAAACCATAGTAAAATTTTGATGACAGGCAACCTGACCCGGCAAACTTTCGTATTTTTAATAAACACCATTAAACAATCAATCATGATCAAGAAATATTATTGCCTGTCTTTTTTAATTTTCAGCTTTTTATTACTGGTAAGCCGGTCTGGCTTTGCCCAATCGAAGATGCTGTCAAAAGGCGATGTAGCGCCTGTATTTACCGCCCAGGCCAGCCTGGCCGGTAGTGAATTTAATTTTTCATTAAAAAAATCCCTTACTAAAGGGCCGGTTGTAGTCTACTTCTATCCTTCTGCCTATACCGGCGGCTGTGATGCGGAAGCTCATGCCTTCGCTGAAATGAAGGATAAATTTACAGCGGCAGGAGCCACTATTATCGGTGTATCCGGAGACGATATTCAGCGGCTGAATACATTTTCTGCTGATCCAAATTACTGTGCGGGCAAGTTCGCAGTCGCCTCGGACGCTGAAGGCAAAATTGCGGCAACTTACGGCCTGATAATAAATCCACCAAAGCTTGGAATGAAAGACGTGCGTGGTATGGAGCTTAACCATGGTTTCATCCCGCGAACCACTTATGTCATCGGTAAAGACGGTAAAATTATAGCGGTATTTTCATCAGAAACCGATCACATTTCACCTACCGAACATGTCGAAAAATCGCTGGCGATTGTAAAAGGACTATAATTCACCGGGGCTGGATTGAATAGTTGTCCTATTGTTGACAGACACGTAAACTTTTTAAATCGTCAATGAATTGTTTCGAGAAGTTTCCCCTACGGGCTACAAAAATCGATGCCAAATCATTAAAAAACCTGTAAATCATTGATTTACGGTTTTTTTTCGGCAAATCGCCGTTTTATTCACTAAATCGTATAATTCCAGTGAGTCGGGAAAGTTAGGCAAATGACTCACCGGAAAATATGTAACTTATTGTATTACAGTTTTTTATTAAAACACATTTTGTAACTGAGGTAGCTGCAAACTTAATTTGTTTCACATTTTAAGCTTGTTTTATGGAATTAAGTTGCAGTCTCAAACATCAAAATTTTTGTTTTCATTTTTTATATTAAAGATCAATCCCAGTTAAAGGTAACCTCTTTATTATTTAGCCTCCATTTTTCAGGGAATGGGTTGGTCAGCCAATCAAGCGGTTCTCCGTTTGGCTGTACTTTGGCCGCATTGGCAAACGCTTGTTTAATGGCTGCCTTTTTCTCGTTGTCCAATATATCCAGCTCGGCCGATATAAACAACGGCGAGCCGCTTTCTGCCAGCAACTGCAGCCATTGTTTGTTCTTATCCCATGCAACATCTTTTGTTAAACCAACGCAATCTCCATCGGCAGCATAAAAAGTATTGTTTTGCGGCAGGCGAAAACCCAACGTGTTAACGCCCATTTTTTTAGTAGGTGCCCAATCCCTCCCGCTGGTATCGTTGCCAATACGATTAATCTCAAACAACCCTGCCGACAGGTGACTCATGGTATTACAACTTATTATATACATATCACCAGCCGCATCCCTGATGGTGCGGTATAACGTGTTAATGATCTCGGCATTAGTTTTGGTTTGATCCTGGAACTTCCAGTTAGGGGCAGTAAAACTGCTTGTCATTTGTCCTCCCCACAGGCCAAAAATATCCCGGGTGCTGTAATCATGTTTCACAATATTATAGCCCCATTGTTTATACAAGATTATATTGCGTTTAACCCGCGCTAAGTTTTCGGGAATGGTGGGGTCGAGTATAAGTCCACCCTCCTGGCTGCGGCCCGGTATTTTTGGAGAAAGCAAGGTTTTACTATCATCTTTGCGGGCAACTAAAGGGCGTGTCCACAAGCCGGGGCGCATACCGTCGCTTTTTATCTCATCGGCCATTTTGTGCATATCCTTAAACTTATCGTTCACTATTGAAAAGTCATCGGCTTGCTGCCACCCATCATCAATTACCGAGAAAGGGCGATTACTGGTATCAGTAACCAGTTCGGCCATGGCAGTGGTTTGATCTTTGATTGTTTGATACGAGTTTTTGCCATAAACCGCGTACCAATCGTTAATGCCGTAAACGGGTTGTTTTGGTAAACTTGGTTTAGCGCACATCACCCTGCAAAAATCAGTAAGGGTTGCATATGGCGTTTGGCCTGCTTTACTCATACCTGTTACAATATCGGCCGCATGCAGGGTGCGCTGGCCAAGTTTTACGCCTATCCCACCCGAATGGGTATCCATATTAAGTTCTATAGCACCCGGTTTAACTTCCCACCAGCAAATGGTGTTGCCACCGGTTTTTACGCCAAAACACGCGGTTTGTTTATCATCATGTAATAATACATACCATGGGTTCCTGGTACCTGCTTCGGGTGTTTTCCACGCAACGTCGCCATAGGTACGCTCCCAGTGATCACCTAAAACTTTTGAGTACCCTGTGGTTTGATATTTCCATTTAAGCTTTACCGTTTCCAATTCTGCCAGGGGCGAATGCACATACACCGCCTGCGCGTTTCCGCTTGTTTTAATTTCTACTTTGATATCCTGGTAAGTAAAAACGGTGCCGCCTTTGCCTGTTAGTTTTACCCACTGATCGCCCACCTGTGCCCAGGCTTCGTCCGGGTGATTGATCAACGAAGCACCATTGCCGGCTGCATACGTTAACCTGCTACACATAACCGCAGCCAAGCCGGTGGCCGAGAGCTTAATAAAATTGCGTCTTAACATAGTTTATATTTTGTAATGCTATTTCGGTTTACGGGCCACTCATTTTTTTATCATATACCCTGTACTTTTGGATGGGCCGTTGCGTTTTATACCCCTTATATTTGTTCCATGCTGAGTTGACCTCAAATAATGGATCTGCGGTTTTATGAACGCCACAATCAAGGCAGATTATACCTTAATCGTTTAAAGTAACGGGTAAATTTTGTTCATCCCCCATAGGTTATAATTTTCTATTATGGTTTTGGACTAATGGCTTGAATGATGATCTAAAAGAATTGCTCCCCGCAAGATTTTAACAAATAGTTGAAACTGTTTTCAATGATAGGCACTTTAAACAATCAAAGCAAGTGTTTTTTACTAAAAATCAAGTATCTCCCTGCTTAGTTCAGTCGAAACCGTGTTACCTAATATTAGCCGGCACCCGGAGACTTTTTTGTTTTTATAGTTAGGGGCCAGGCATACTCCGCCGTTTGTGCAACGCTGCATACCCGCAGCAGGTTGACGAAGTGTAATAAATTTCTTTGAAAGAAAAAATAGAATTTTACCCCAGTCTTTATTTACTTTAAATTAATTATACATTTGCGGGGAATAATATTTTATGAAAAAACTTAATCTTATTTATGCCATTTTGCTTTTTTCGGCATTTACATCATGTAAAAAAGATACCCAGGAAACCTCTTTAACCCAGCCTCAAGTACCTGTAATAGCGGCGGTACGTGATTCGGTTTCTTACAAGGTAGATGGCCAAACATATACTGCCGGTGGTATTGACCTTAATAATACAAACGCCGGGTACGAAGATGCAGACCGGAAGCTTATTTATCCAGACAGCACAAAAAAATACGAATATTCACTTATCGGCACCCCAGACTCCATCCTATATTTCCAGGAAACCAAAATATTTTCTAAAAGCGCAAACATAGACATATACTTTGTAAAGAAATTTATCAAACATCCAAATGCTTTCTTTTACTGGCCCGGCTTAAGTGACGTGCTTACCATATTTACTGTTGGTAAACAGCCATTCGCGGACGATTTTGGCTGGCAAAATGCGAAAGATGGTATCGCTTTCAACATTGCAACCAATAGTAAAGGATTTACATCTTATACATCCTATAATGCTTATAATGGATACAATACGAGCGTATTTCCATCCGGATTTGACAAGAATTCTACTTTTGAGATAATAAGTTTTACCCAAACAACCTCTGGTTACCTTTTGGAGGCAAAGTTTACCGCCGTTGTGATAGACAACGCTACGGGCGACCAAAAGCAATTAAGTAATGGTTACTTACGCTTCACTTTTTCTCCGGCATACGCTACTAATGTTAATTGAGCAACAAGAACATATACTAAGTTGAAAATTTAAAAGATGCTGAAACCCTGAAATAATTTTTCTAAAATTATTCTTGTAAGTCTGCCACTGCCTTTATATGCGCCAACGCGCAACATAATACCCAAATAAAGGCAATGGTCGGCAATACCTTAAAGGCCATAATACCTCTTAAAAACACCTTGCCATATCCTGGTCAAAAATCCAACATGGGATAAATCAACGTGTTCACGTGTTCACATTCATAACGCGCGTGGCAACTTTTTGCATTATCTCCTTATATTCAATAGGTTGTGATTTTACCTCGGGTGTTTTTAAAAATATGCCGAACACCGCATATTGAATCCCGATGGCTATTAAAATAAAGTAACGATGCGTGTACCCACACAAAAACGCACTAAAAACGCATTAAAACATAATATTTATTTACCATTGTCCCCACAGGGCGTAAATTATCATGTATAGGTTATCAATGTAATTAACTGTTCTTTTATGGTATCAATTAACGCCGTTCGGTTAGTTGTCTGCGTCGCGTTCAACACTCTTTCCAGCGCTGGTCTCCGGTAATAAAACGGGGTTAGGGTATTGGTGATAAATCCTAAACTCGTTGCATTAGAAAAATTTAATGTTAAGAAATGACAATTTAATGATTTATTTATCCTATTTTTAGCATGTAGCTATAATTGAAGTATACAATTGTACAAATTAAACAATCCTTAACAGTGCAAATGACGGTAAATCCCCTTAAAACTTGTCTTTTTGTTTTGCTGATAGCTTTTCAGCTACAGGTTGCCCGCTCCCAGTCTATCCCGCTTTTAAATGGCTTCGCCCATAATGATTATTTGCATAAGCATCCGCTATACGATGCCCTGCAAAACGGCTATACCAGCATTGAGGCTGATATATTTTTACGATGTAATAATTTGGTAGTGGCGCATATTAACCCTTATTTTAAAGGCCACAGGCAGTTAGAAAACTTGTATTTAAAGCCCTTGCTCGATCATATCTATGCTAATGGCGGGCAGGTGTATAAAGGCTATACAAGCCCCGTTACCCTGATGATTGATATTAAAACCGAAGCCAACAGCACTTATGCGGCATTAAAGCCCTTGCTTGAAAAGTATAAGTCGATTTTAACAAGATATGAAAATGGCAAGGTTGTGCCCGGGGCGGTAACGGTTGTATTGTCAGGCCATAAGCCTTATGATATGATAAAAGGCGAACAAACCCGGCTGGCCTTTATTGATGAAGACCTGCGCAAGGCCGCCAGGGATACATGTTTTACCAACGTTTTTGAAATGGCAAGCTGCAAATATTCTAACCTGTTAAAGTGGAAAGGGACCGGCGCTATATCAGATTCTGAACAACAAAAATTAATGGCGTACGTGGCAATGGCCCATCGCAGCGGCGAGAGGGTCCGGCTTTGGGCATCGCCCGAAAATAAAGCTGTTTGGGATGAATTGTTAAAATGCGGTGTCGATCTGATCAATACCGATAAATTAGTCCAGCTAAAAAACTTTTTGATCGCCAACGAGGTAGCGGCGGAAAATACGCATTGAGCAAGAATCAAGAGACAAGAACCAAGAAAACCATCTATCTTGGTTCTTGTCTCTTGATTCCCGACTCTATTCTTCACAACAAAAACGGTTTCAACGATGAGGCAAGCTGTGCCGCGTCTGCACGACCACCTACTATGCCTTTCAGCGTTTCATAAAGTTGCTTGTTATTTACGGCCTTGCCTTTTTTGGGCGGCACTAATGTTGCGGGGGGGATTTCCGTCCCGGTTACCTTAGTGGCTGTCCAGGTTATATGCTCATTGGGCATTTGTAACAATAATATCATGCCTGGCAAGCCGCTAAATGATTCGGGGCCGCCCGATACGGCTATTTTATCGGTATAAAAAGCCACTACATAAATCGAATCAAGCACCAGCCCGTTTGCCCGGCGGCATGGATACCCCGCAATCTCGCGGGTATCGTTTGTTATTTTCCATACCATCTTTCTTACGCTGTCTTTTACCAGGAATATCGCATCGGAAATTGTTTTTTGCACGACGCTGGTTTGTGTATTCAGATCTGTATAAACGGTGTTGATTTGGTCAGACATGGGCGTGTTAAACGAATTGTTGGGGGGAACATCCGGAACAATAGGCGTAAACAGGGTTTTATTGTTGCCAAACGCCAGGGTGCTTTTCAATACTTTAAATTGTGGCTGTGTTTTTTGATACTGATCGATAATTTGTTGATAAATAGTAGTCAGGCCACCCGTGTTGCTTGCGCTATAAGCTTTTTTTATCAGCGCGTACATATTTGACGATTTTTGATATTCAATTGTTCCGCTGCTGGTAAAGGTGGCGTGCTGAGCGAATGAAGCCCCGGCAGAGAATAACAAACAGGTTAGGGTTATCAGTATATTTTTCATAACGGTCAATTTATTTTGAAGGTGTTGCGGTTGTGCCAAATTTGGTAAAGTCCCAGGTTACTTGTAACATAAAGTATCTTAATATGGTTGAATAATAATTTTGCGAGAGGCTGTTAGCGTTTACGCTGCGCATTAAAGTCTGGTTTTCATTTAATATGTCGATAACCCACAGCGAGAATTTAAGGTTATCGCCCGGTAAAAAAGTTTTGTCTAACGATGCATTCCAGATATTTCGTTCAACTGCCGACTCGTTCGTGGTTTTTCCCTGGTATTGGGCGTTGATATCCGAGTGGAGCTGGAACTTTGCCGGAAGAAAAATCGTGGCGTTGCCAAACCCCTGGTAGGTGAAATACCTAAAGTTATTTTGTGGTGTTAAGGAGAAGTCGCTGCTGGCGAAACCTGGCCCAAACTGTAAGAAAAAGTTATATTTTTTTGCCTTGGCTTTATTGAGGCCAAACATAGTGCCGTAATTAACCGTCTGCGACCGGTTGAGCTCGCCGTTGGTGTACGAATAGCCCACATTGCCATTAGTCTGCAAGCCAATACGCAGGTTAGCATCCCACGCGTCAATTTTTCGGCCGATACTTATGTTAAAATTATAGTTATAAGGTGTTTCATTAGTTAAATTAACAGACTGGGTAGTTGATTGCCCTGCAGAGTTTGTATTGATATTTGAAATAATCTGGTCTGTAACAAACCTATAGTTGCCATTCATGCTAAAGGATTGCTGGTTTACTATCTGTGAGGATAGGTAATTAAAATTGAAATTGTTGCTGAACGATGGCTTCAGATCGGGGTTTCCTATGGTGATATTCAGCGGGTTTACATTGGATGCTATCGGCTGCAACTGGCTGATGGTTGGCTGAGTGGTATTGCCGTTATAATTAATTCTAAGGGTTTTAGATGTTGCGATGCGGTACTGGAAGGTCGATTGTGGTAACCAATTGATAAAGGTTCTTTTATAAACCTTGCCGGTAAATTCATCAGTCTGGGTAAAGTCGACATCCGAGGCCTTGGTACCAAAGTTCCAGGTTATTTTATTGGTTTTTAAATTCAATATGGCACCTAACTGGTTGGTTAACTGGTTAAATTTATAATCGCTGCTGTAAGTCGGATCTAAAACCGTGTACGCTCCGCCGGGTGCCTGGTTAAATGATTCCTGGTCAGAGGTGCTATTATTTACGGCAAAACCATAATTAAATACAATCGAAAGTTTTCTGCTCAGCGGCGATGTGAACGTCATATTGCTGTTTAATACCGAAATTGTATTGGTAGCAGGTTTATATTGGTTTACAATCCCTGTGCTATCTATTACCCCTGTCTTATAGTAATTGGTGGTTGACAGCTGGTTGGCGTTGATCACTGTTTGATCGAATGTTTCGGCTAACGCCCACGAAAAGGTGCGCCCTTTTTTTAATTTTTTGGTATAAAGGCCGTTAAAATCAAATGTTTTTTCCAGGTAATTATTGTCTGTTTTCTCGGCTAACTGGTTCAATAAATTCCCGTCCCCGTCTGTTGTAGTGGTGCTGGTGGTAACTTTAGTATGTAGTTGTTTGCTTGCACCATCAATGCTCAGTTTTATAGTGGCGCTGGTATCCAGCTTGGCCTGGTAAGTAACATCGGCTTTTTCTTTATAGGTATAGTTGTCAAAATTGCGCAGCGTATTGGTGTTGGTTACAAACCCGGGCAAAGATTGCTGCGAGATAATGGACTGGTAGCCTGTAACCTCTAACGAGCTTGTTTTGTAATTGGCGTTAATAGATTGATTGGTGCCATCCCATTTGCTGTCATAATGCCCACCGCCTGAACGGGCTAATGGCATGCCGTTGCCGTTGTACTGGCTCGAAAAATCAGCATCGCCGAAAGATATGGCTATACCACCATCAATGGCCACTACGTTACTTGGGCTGGCACCAATTTTATCCTGGTCGGCAAAGCCTATCCCTGTTGTTCCGTCATTGGAGTCCGTAGCATATAAAGCATATTTAGCTTTGGCGGTAAACTTATTCCACAATGCCTCGCCCTCATAAAATTGATCATCGCCCACACCCGCCTCTACCTTGCCAAACGTCCCCTTTTTCTTATCCTCTTTTAGTACCACGTTAATGGTTTTTATTTTTACGCCGTCGTCAATGCCTGTAAATGCGGCCTGGTCGCTTTTCTTATCATAAAGCTGGAATTTCTCCACCATATCTGCACGTATATTTTTGGTGACTAATGTAGGGTCGTCGCCAAAAAACTCTTCGCCATCTAATAATACTTTGGTTACCGCTTCGCCATTGGCGGTAATATTGCCCTTGCTGTCTACCTGTATGCCCGGTAATTGCTTTAAAAGATCTTCTACCTTATCGTTGGGCTGTATCACATAAGCCTTGGCATTAAATTCGGTGGTATCGCCGTTTATTTTTATGGCTTGCACTTCGCCCTTTATCAATACCTCTTTTAAAAGCTTTTCTTTAAGCCGCATATTGATGTTACCAAAATCATGGGTAGGATGTGCAGCATCAAGGGTAAAGGTTTCAGCATAATCAGCATATTCAGGATAGGTAACCAGCACAATGTATTTACCTGCGGCCATGCTGCCGATAGAAAAGGAGCCGTTCTCTGTCGCGCGGGTAAATTTCCGCAGGATAGAATCCTTGGCGTTTATGATGACGATATTGGCATTATACAGCTTTATATATTGATCGGTATCAATGGCGGTGCCCTTTACACTGTAGGAACTTTGAGCAAATACCGGCGCTGTGCGAAGCAGCAGCGCCAGTATTAAAAGCAGGGTGATTTTCATGATCAGGTTTAAGTTGGGTTTAATTTGAATCGGTTGGGTCTAATTTAAACTAATAACATAGTAAATCTAATTTTTTTAACAGATATTAACAAAAATTTTACAATATTTAACAAATTCAATACAAGATATGTCAAATCATAGTTCTTGCAGAACAAATGGGATGAATACCTCAAAAAATGTGACAGAACTTAAATTATCAGCCGTATATAAGAAACGACCGGTTAAAAAGACGATATATAATTATAATAGTTACAACTAAAACGGGTACATTTTCTGTTTTATATTTCGGTTTGCCGCTCAGAGGCTACTTTCTTGTGTTAGTAGGTTGAAACTAATGTATAACTAAAAAAGTAGTAATTTTAATTATTTAACATTTATTAACAAATATTAACATATAATACGAGCCGGATAAATATCCGGCAGGCAATATACGGATAAGTCGTAAAATTACTTATATGTCGTAAATCTACGATTTATTCGTAAATAAGCAAACTAATTTGCTTTTCAAGCCTGATTGTTATGGTAGGAAAGCATTTCGTTTAAGCCTCCTACCGGGCGAGATTTAGAGGCGGCTTGGAATGAGCGGTTGGCAACCCGTTATCCCTTGTGGGTATTTAAATTGCAGCTAATCTTATTATAATTGTAAAACTATAATCTCCACCAGCCGTTATCAAATAACCCATCATCAAATCATCATTATTATGTTTAAAAACACTCCTGCATTCAGTGGCTTTTCTGTTGATGACATTGAAAAAGCCCGTAAATTTTATTCCGAAGTATTAGGATTGGAAACCTCAACGCCTATGGATCAATTGCAATTACACCTGGCCGGCGGCGGTAAGATATTTGTTTACGGCAAACCCAACCATGTGCCTGCAACCTATACTGCATTGAATTTTATGGTAGCGGACGTTGAAAAAGCGGTTGATGACTTGACAGCCAAAGGTGTAAAGTTCGAGATTTATGACCACGGTCAATTAAAAACCGATGCGAAAGGCATTATGCGCGGCAACGGCCCAACCATAGCTTGGTTTAAAGACCCGGCTGGGAACTTTTTATCGGTGTTGCAGGAAAATTGAAGAACACTAATTTTCACTAATTTCACTAATCCTATCTGATTGTTAATTTTGCTGCAGTTTGGGCCGCGCAACAAGGAATTCGTGTAATTCGCCTTAATTCGTGTAAATTAGTGCTTATTAAATTCTTGTTCATTAAAACTTAAACTATGGAATGGTACAATTACTTAGCGATATTCTTTTCGGGGGCTTTTTTTGCAAATACTGTCCCGCATTTTGTTACCGGGGTATCGGGCGATAAATTTCCCTCTCCTTTTGCCAAACCGCCGGGAAAGGGTTTATCCCCGCCAACGCTTAATGTATTATGGGGAGGGTTTAACCTGGTTATTGGTTATGTTTTGTTTGCTGCGGGTAAGGCACACTTACGTGATTATACTGATGCCATCGTATTTTTCGCGGGTATTATGGTTATGGCTGTGATGTTGAGCAATAATTTTAAAACAAAGCATAAGGAGTAACATGCGTATTCAGTTCGCAGGGTCCTCTGTTGAGATGCCTGCGGTGACGTTAGTGGTGGCCTTGTGCGATACCTTCCCCTAAATTTAGGGGAAGGAGGAGGATGGGGTAACTGTTAATTAATGTTAAAAGTGTTAAAATTCAAGGTTTTATAAAAAATTACTTTGAATTTGCAGTTATAAAATTTGACAACACTTATCCTCTACACTATGCGCTACTCAAAAATCAATAACCTTTTAGGCTGGTTTTGCTTTGCAATTGCCTCAACTACCTACATTTTAACTTTAGAGCCATCCGTAAGCTTCTGGGATTGCGGCGAGTTTATTGCCTGCGCGTTCCGCCTGCAGGTTTCGCACCAGCCGGGTTACCCTTTGTTTGCTATGCTGGGCAAGGTATTTTCGTTATTGTCATTAGGCAATAATGCCAAAGTACCCTATTTCACCAATATGGGGTCGGCACTGGCCAGCGGGGCAACCATTATGTTCCTGTTTTGGACCATAACCGCCCTGGCAAAAAAGTTATTGGTAAAAACAGATGAAGTTTTAAATACATCACGCACCTTATTAATTATGGGTGCCGGCCTGGTTGGCGCATTGGCATTTGCCTATACCGATACGTTTTGGTTTTCGGCTGTTGAAACTATAGTGTTCGCATGGTCGTCATTGTGTACCGCCATTGTATTTTGGGCTATATTAAAATGGGAGGCCCACGCCAATGAGCCGGGTGCCGATAAGTGGCTGGTTTTTATTGCCTATGTTATTGGGTTATCTATTGGCATACACTTGTTAAACTTACTTACTATACCCGCGCTGGTACTGGTTTACTATTTCCGCCGGGGCAAAACTATTAATACTAAAAATACCATTATTGCTTTTTTGGCAAGTATAGCTATACTGGTATTTATACAATATGGCATCAGGGGATATACCATTAATTTTGCCGCGCATTTCGACCTGTTTTTTGTAAACACGCTTGGCCTGGGTTTTGGCAGCGGCGCTATTTTCTTCTTTGCTTTGCTTATGGGCTCAATAGTGTTTGGCATTGTTTATAGCATCCGCAATAAAAAGCCGCTGTTAAACCTGGCACTGGTTTGCGTGGCCTTTATTTATTTTGGATATAGTTCGTTTGTTTATATCCCCATAAGGGCTTCGGCCAATACCAATTTAGATAACTCGCATCCCGACAACGCCTTTACTTTATATGGTTATTTAAACCGTATCCAATATGGCGAAACACCCTTATTATACGGGCCGCTTTTTGATGCCAAAATTACCGACGTAACAGACGGCAGCACACTTTATCAACGGGGCGTAACAAAGTACGAAACGGCAGGTAAAAAACAGGATTATGTGTACGACCATAACACCATCCTTCCGCGTATGTGGAGTACCGAAGGAACCGAAACCTTTGCGCAGGACTCGCAGTTTTATAAAGAATGGCTGCAATTGGGCGTAAACGATGCGCCCACTTTTGCCGATAATATGAAATGGATGTTTAGCTGGCAAATGTACCAGATGTACGCACGCTATTTTATGTGGAACTTTGCAGGCCGCTACAGCGACGACGATATAGAAGGGCAAACCAATATGCGCGGTGTCGGCGGTAATTGGACAACCGGCTTATTTGACAATACAAAAAATTTGCCCCACTCCATTATTTCCGGTACAACTTATACACCCTTATATGCGTTGCCTTTAGTTATAGGTTTGCTGGGGATGATCTACCATTTTAAACGCCGTAAACGGGATGCGATAATAATTACGCTGCTTTTCTTTTTTACCGGGCTGGCGATAGTTTTATATGTAAACCAGCCCAATGTGCAGCCCCGCGAACGGGATTACTCGTACGTAGGCTCATTTTACGCGTTTGCAATTTGGATAGGCCTGGGCGTTATCGCGCTGGCCGACCTGGCGCAAAGGTGCCTAAATGCCAAACTATCGGCTATTGCGGCTATCGCAGTATGTATAATAGCAGGCCCTGTGTTGCTGGCTAACAAAGAATGGAAAGACCATGACCGGTCAACCAAATGGACTGCCCATGATATGGCGTATAATTATTTGATCTCCTGCCCTAAAAACGCCATCTTGTTTGATATGGGCGATAATAATACCTACTCATTATGGTATGACCAGGAAGTAGAGGGCATAAGGCCCGATGTGCGTATTGTGAACCTGAGTTTGCTGGGTACAGATTGGTCGATAAAGCAAATGCAGCGTAAAATTAACCAGGCCGATGCCCTGCCCATTACCATGCCTTACGATAAATATAAAGAAGGCACCAGGGATGTGATACGGTTTAATGATGCCAAAATTCCGGGATATACCGAAGTTAAGGATGTATTTGATTTTATAACATCAGATGATAAACGCGCTATGGTAACGTATGATAACGGTACATCTGAAAATTATTTGCCAACCAAAAGGTTTAAAATAACTGTAGACCCTAACGAAGTTGTAAAAAATGGCGTAGTAAGCGCCGACCAGCAAAGCAGGATAACCGATACGCTTAAATGGAACTTCCCGCCGCAGTATATCACCAAAGAAAACCTGGCCATAATTGATATTTTAGCGCATAACAACTGGAAACGGCCCATTTGTTTTGTAACCTCCATTGGCCAGCCAAGTATGATAGGTTTAGAACCTTATTTATATAATGAGGGTTTTGTTTACCAGTTGATACCATTTAAACCCGAAACTAATATCTATGATCAGCTAAGTAAAACCAATAGCCCGGTGATGTATGATAATATGATGAATAAGTTTAAATGGGGCAACTATAAAAAAGCCAAATACTTAGACCAGCAATCAACATCCATATTTTACCCGCAACTGGTATCATCTTTTTCCGACCTGGCTTTGGGCCTTATAAAAGATGGCCATCCCGAGCTGGCCCGCAAAGCGCTGCATAAATATAATGAAGTGCTGCCGGATATTAACCCTAACCTGGGCACGGTACAGGGCAAGGTAACACTGGCCGATACCGCTTATAAATTAAATGAGCTGGCAATGGGTAATAAATTAGTGAACAGCGTAGACGGCTACCTTACTGATCAACTGGATTATGACTATTACCTCCTCCAAAATGACCCGGATAAGATCAATAAAAATGAGGCTAAGTATGACATGGAATTTTTAAATAGCATCGTTGGCATCACCCGCGATAATCACCAGGGCCAGCTCAGCAATAAACTGGCAGCGCAACTAAATGATTATGGAAATAAGTTTAAGGGAACGCTGGAGTAAGTTGAATTATTAGCCTATTTTGTCATCTCGAGCGATAGTGAGAGATCTATACACGGGCGCTTCACCATGCATGTGTATAGATTTTTCGCTCGCTTTAACCCAGGCACTTACCTGCTCAAGAAACAGTTTCTCTTTCGCGCCAACACACTATTCAGTGCTGTTCTTTCGAAATGACATGTCTTTATTTTGTGGGTTAACTCAAATTCGGCAGGGTACCCTGCTGGACGGGGAACACTAATCTCCAATCACTAACCTCTTTTCCCCAACTTAACCTTATATTTTAATAAACCAGAGAAGAATCGTTTGTAGGCTTCCAGGTCAAATATTGCCGAATCGGTAGCAGCTTTGTACGAAAGGAACAGGCCGATGGGGGTTAAAATGTATATCGCCACCCACATCCCGATCGCGGGGGGGGCATCGCCTGCCTTTACATATTTTTCGCCAATGGTCGAGATGATGTAATAAATGAGGAAAAAGACAACGGACACCACTACCGGCAATCCTAAGCCGCCTTTACGGATAATTGCACCCAACGGCGCACCAATTAAAAACAAGGCGATACAGGCTGCGGATAGCGTATATTTTTTATTATACTCAACCGATGCATGATGGACGCTGGAAGATCCATCTTTATAGACCGCATTACGGGTAGTAATCATATCTGACACGGAATGTGCTTCACCTAAGGCATTTGAAATGTAACTTAACTGGATATTTCGCGGCTCGCCCTTTAGAATGTCGGGCTTGCCGGGCAGGAATTTTTTAATTTTAGCTGATTTACCGGGCACGGTAAAATATTTCAGATAAGGTGTTATACGCTTATAATTTAATGCCAGATCGCTGTCCACTTTGTGACTGGTTATTCTCATGGTATCGCGCAGTTGTTTGAGGTCCATCATTTCAAAAGCGCTTTTAAACTCACTTTCGTCCGTCCGGTTAAATTTCAAGCTGGAAAGGTCAAGTTTTTGCTCAGTTTTTTTAAACCGGGTGCGGGTAAAGGTTTGGCGTGGATTATAAGTACCTGCCGACCCTTCTTCGTACCTCACCCCGTCTTCCAGGTTTAAAACCAGGAACTTGCCTTCGGGTGTACGGTACATCCTGCCTTTTTTAGCTATTATTTCAAAGTTGGTGCTATTGATAGGGTCTTTTTCGTAGATTCTCAAATCGTATAAGGTTTGGCCATCAGGGTCTTTTCTATTTACACGAATGGTATAATTAGGGAAACTATTACTAAAAACGCCTTCGGGTAAAAAGTTTGCCGATTTTTGTTTCCTGGCATCGTATAAAAGCGAGAAGTACTTCCAATTGGCCTTTGGCAGCATATAGTCTGAAAATATGAACGCGCTTATGCTTAATATGGTGATAATAACCATCATGGGGTACATGGCGCGGGTTAAAGATATACCGGCTGACTTGATGGCCACCAGCTCATAGTTTTCGCCCAGGCTGCCATAGGTCATGATAGAGGAAAGCAGCACCGACAATGGCAGCGCCATAGCCACGTTGGTTGCCGAGGCGTAGGCCATTAGCTCGGCAATAACATACCATTCAAACCCCTTGCCTATCAGGTCGTCAATGTATTTCCACAGAAACAACATCAGCAACACAAACATTACAATCAAAAAGGTAACTACAAAAGGCCTTATGAATGACTTAAGGATTAAAAGATGGATCTTTTTCACAGTACAAATTTAGGGAAAAATCTACTCCCTAGGCGCCCAATGTGCTTACCAGGTATTGCACCTGGTTGTCCCAAATTTGTTTACGCTCGCTTAGGGTATCATCAGTGGCAAAATCGGTTATGCTCAGGGCAACGTCATTGGTCAGGTCGTCCTGTATAATTTCCATTTCAAAATAATATTGCGGATCATCGTCTATCCACCTGAACCTCACCAATTTATTTTCTTTGATAGCCATTAGTTTGGCGGTTTGCTGCTCATCATCCCAGGTAAAGGTGTAAACCTGGTCGCGCACGCTTACATCATCGGCAAACCATTGCGTTAAGCCATTAGGCTCATTTAAAAAAGTATATAATATGCGGGGAGATGATTTTATTTCATACTCTATAGTAAATTTTTTCTTCTCAGACATAAGGGGTTTATACTACACAGGCTTTATAAGCCAATATTAACATTTTTTCTAAAGGAAACTAATTTTTGCTACATTTGCAAACCTTTTTTTAAGGTGCGTATTATTAACCAAAATACGAATAAACGGCGGGGTAGCTCAGATGGTTAGAGCGTAGGATTCATAACCCTAAGGTCGGCAGTTCGATCCTGCTCCCCGCTACACTTTAAGTCAAAAGCCTCAAGTCGGAAGATTTGAGGCTTTTTGTTGTGTGCCCGGCATGGGTATAAACTTATAGTATACCGTAAAGCCGCGCATAGGGATACATTCGGATCATGCTTTTGATAACTCGTCTAATGTATCTAAAAACCGTTTCATCGGTGTGTCGTCGATAGTAAGGTAGCTTTTTAGTGTATTTAATGAAACTCATGCTTCATGTTTTACCAAAAATAACGAAGTTTACAGAATGAACAAGACACAACACGCCGGGACTAAATCAACATCCAACGACAGCATCTAAAACAGTACCGCTTCTTTTTCAGTCCCCACAGGGTCTCTGAAAAAGGCCCTGCAGTGCATAAAGCCACCTCACTTCTCAAAAACAACCGAATCCGCCTTTGCGCCAAGCTCTTTTAAAACTCCGGTCAAATGTTTTACCATTGGGTCAGGCCCGCATAAATAAAAGTGCTTTTTAAAATCGTCCACTTCCTTTTCTAAAAAAGCTTTATTGATTTTGCGGTGGTCGCCCCCACCTTTTTGTTGGGTGGTGGTAAAAATGCAGTTGTTGCCAAGCATTGTTTTTAGTTCCTCTCCCAGTATGATGTCTTTGTCTGTTTTGTTTGAGAAAAACAGGATGTTGTTTCCAATTTCCCCATCCTTATACAACTGCCTTAAAATAGCGATGAAAGGCGTAATGCCAGCACCGCCGGCAATAAAATACCCCGTGCCTTTATATTCAATGGCTCCCCATGCGTCGCTTATTATTAATTCATCTCCGGGCTTTAGCGTATTTAAATGGCGGGTAACGCCATCCTTGCTGCCGGGGTATATTTTAATGGTGAACTGTAGGTTTTCATAGCTGTTAAGCGAAGTAAACGTAAATGGGTTTTTCTTATCCTTCCATGCTTGTTGGTTAATGGTTAAATCGGTAGCCTGTCCGGGAGTAAACTTAAACCCTTCCGGTTTTTCAACTACAAACTGTTTAACGTTATGCGTTATATTTTTGGTGGATATTATTTTAACAACATATTCCATGCGCTGATTTGTTTTTATATACTAATAAAAATCAGGCTGGTTTGGTTTTGGTAAATGTATGTTATTAATGGGCTAAGCCGGGCTGCTTACTTCCTCCCAAACTCTTCCGCCATCTTATTCAACCCGGCAGCAGTAAGTGTTTCTTTCCCATTCTCAATAACTATGCGGTACCTAAACGTAACCGATTCTCCCTTTTTAAGTGTCAAATTCTTCTCTGATTTTCCGTTGGTAAAAATCTTTTCGCCAAGCGGGTTGGCGGCAAACAGGCCGTAGCCACGGGCATGCCAAAAGGTGGGATAATTTGGGTTTTTAGGGTTATCAATTATGGCTATGCTGATAGAGTCGGCACCCATTTTGCCGTAAACTTTGCACCAAACGCCCCGGGTGCTCCAGGCATCGTTGCCGGTTTTGCCGGCACTGGTTAGGTAATTGCCGGTGGGTATATTGTCGGCACCGCCTTTTACTATGGTCACGTTGCCCTTATCATCAGTAAATTTTTGGTCGTCGGTAGTGGGCATTTGCAGCTCATGTGCCAGGCGCAGGCCCAGCATACCGTCTTTGGCATCTTTAAAAAGTGCATCTTTATCTGCTTTTAAGGTGGTGATACGGTCGATAATGCGCCGGTGCGCGTCGCCGCTAAATTCAAAGCGGGTTGTTTCTTCCAGTATTACTTCTTTTTGCTGGTTGGTCCAGTTGGCATGGTAGGCCAGCTTGCCAATCGGGCCGCCGGTTGCTTCTGATATTTTATCTGTGCGTATCCAGCCATACTGGCTTTTTTTATCTTTTGGAATGGCGTACGAGTTATTCCAGAAATCCAAACCGTTCAGGTTTTCATAATTAAACCAAAGGCCAATATGATGTGGATGGTCGGTTGGGTCGCCTGGTTTTGGATCAAGTGGAAAACTGCGGGTAACCACAGTGCCGTTGGCGGCACGTAAGGGGTACAATACAGGCTTTTCCAAAGTATCAGGATACAGGAAGCTGGTAAACAGTTTGCCGCCGATCAGAACATCTATTTTGTTGCCACTTGCCGACCTGACCATTTTTACCTGCTCATTGTTTTGAGCGAATGTTGTTGCAGAAACGGCGAGCATGGCCATAATAAAGCCCGCATATTTAAATACATCCATAATGGTTATAATTTACATTAAAGATGCGGGTTTATTAGCCCAATTGCAAGAGTGGATTATTTACGCCGGATTTATTTACTCACGTCAAACCTCAAAGTATAGCTGCCTGCCAGCCCGTCGGCGGTTATGCCCTGCATTACGGCCATATATTTCCCGGTTTTGTCTGATGTATAAAATGAAACCATAGCCTTGCCGGTTGCATCGGTATTTACATCGGGCGACCAGTACAGCACGTTTCTGAAATCGGGCAGGCGGCTTTTTTGCTGGTCGGCAGTTTCATATGCAGGCGAGTAAAATTCACGCTCCAATTGCAGGCCTTCGTAATCAAGAACTACCGCTTTTGGATCGATCTCAAAACCGCCCATATCACCTTTATATGAAGTAAAGTTTAATATACCATCGGCAAAAATCGGCCCTAAATAATATACCTGGTTTATCATATCTATTTTTTTTATTTTTAACGGGTCGATAGTGAAAACCTTATCTATGTTAAAAATTGGCACCCCATCCAGCATCACCAGCGGATCGCCCTCACGTAAATATCCGCCTTCGCTAATTACATGAAAATGAACCCTTTTTTGTTCTGTTGATATGGTGATCTCGGCAACATATTCACGCAAATCCTCTTCCATTGTAGTAAACCGCTTAAAGTCATCCAGCATATACTTTTTAGCTATGTTTCCGTAAAATGCACTGCTATCTGTTACCGGGTTATAATATTGCCTTAATTTACCGGGATCATAGATATTTTGTACCTGCATGCCCACGCTGTTGGTTTCCAGTAACTTTTGCATATGGCTGCTTAATTGTAAAGCGGGCAGTTTATTAGTGCTATATTGTTCAGAAAAAGGGCTTGCCACCGTAATATGGTAGGTGCTGTCTTTTTCGGTATTGGTTTGCAAAACTATTTCGCCGGGGCCATAAAGGTCCTTGGTATTAAAGTATAACCGGCCGGACGAATCAGCCCGTGCACCATATAACTGAACCCGCTTGCCAATTACACCCAGGTAGGCAAGTATTTCCGGTGCCGGGGTCCCGTTTAAATTAGTTAGCTGGCCGGTAACCATATGCCCGTCATATTCGGGCAGGAAAACAAATTTTTTCGGCTGGGTGCTTAAAACATCCGTCCATTTAAACCGGCTCCATCCCTGTGTTAACAACAGGTTGTCAAGCGCCTTATCTGTTTCGGGGGTTACAATGTTAAAGTAATATCCCGGCGATTCTATACTTCCCTTTAACTCTGAACTTAACCAAAGGTAGCTGGCAATATCCGCATTGTCGGGATTATTATTAAGCGAGTCGAGTTTATATACCGCTACCGACAAGTTTGCTGCCAATGGTTTGCCGCCGGTGGCATTTGCTGAAATATTAAGCGATACCGGGCTGCGCGGCTTATATTGCTGCGAGGCACCTGCCTGTAAATTCAATAATTGGGGGCGGTTAAAATACAGGCGTTCGCAAACGGGCTGCCTTGCGCTATTAAACAGCGTAATATGATTAATGCCCTGCCCCAGCTTTTCCTTGCCAATCTGCACGGTTGCGGTACCATCGGCACCAGGTGTAACGCTTTGGGCTATAACTACCTTATGGCCGCTATGAACAAAAAGATAAACCGGCTGGCCGGGTATATTGGTGCTGATTTTTATTTGCGGGCGGTTATTGCCATTATCTGTCAAATGTATTACATAACCATTGGCAGCTACAGCAGGCAGATCGCTTATTAATAAATTATCCCTGCCTATGCGCATAACGGCCTTGTACGAATTACCCGCAGCGGGTGTAAATTCAAAGCTCCCCATACCAAATTGTAATGATTTGAAGCGGGCTACTGTATCATTACGCTGGTTAATAACAACGCCATTAATATTAATACCTTTCCCATCGGTGCCGGTAGCCTTAAAACCTACTGTGCTTGTGATGCCGGTAACCAGGTTACCCCCTTCGGGGAAAAACCGTATAGCATAAGCGCCACTTGTTGTTTTTGCAGTTTCTTCCGGTTCGGCTAAAGGATTTACAATGCTGATGGTCTTTTCAAAATAAAGATCAGGACTCAAATTTTTCATCCAGTTGGTATAGGCCCTTAGCTTGTAGTTGCCATTTTTAAGTGTTACCGGGATATAGAATGACCCCGTACCGGCGCTGTTTTTTAATTTAATTTTTGCCTGCAATACCGGCGCGTTGGCCGCATCCAATACCTCAACATAAGCTACCTTGCTAATGTTTACAGGCTTATTAACACCGGCATCAACATTATAAAGCTTAAACCATAAAACTTCACCTGCCAGGTAAAAATCCTTATCGGTATGCATATATAATTTTTCCTGCAATACATGGTCATTATATTGCTGAAAACTTCTTTGTATACCTTCCAATACCTGTGCCTGGCCATTAATGCCGATAAGCATGATGGTCAAACAAAATATGATGGCTTTTATTGTTGATCTCTTTTTATCCATAACTATAGTCATCCTCATCAAAAATTAATATTGTAATTAACAAATGGGATAGGCGCTGCAAATATCGATAGCTTATACCCGCTTATTACACCGCCTGTTTCGGTAAAGTAAGTAGAATAAGCGTTTTTGCTGCCGGTAACGTTATATAAGCCAACCGTCCATGAATTATGCGTACGCTGATGTACCTTGTGGTTTCCTTCAATATTAATTGAAATGTCCGTCCTGAAATAATCGGGCACACGATATTCATTACGGTCTGAATAATAAACCCTTTCAGAGCCATCATACTCATATTTGGCAATTGGCAGGGTGATAGGGCGGCCTGTGTTGTAAGCCACGTTCATTGAGAAGCTGTAACGGTGCGAAATATGATAAGCGCCGGTAAATTTAAAATCGTTAGGTTGATCATAATTAGCCGGGTACCATGCGCCGTTGTTTACCGGCGGTAATACCGTAGGGTCATTTTGCTGTAATAGCGTACGCGAGTAGGTATAGCTCACAATGCCTGTTAGCTTTCCGGCGGTTTTGCGCACTAAAAATTCAATGCCATAGGCTTTTCCATCCGTATTAATAACATCTGTTTCTATATGGTCATTAAGTTCCAGGTTGGCACCGCTCCGGTAATCCAAATAATTTCTTATCTGTTTATAATAAGCTTCAACCGAAGTTTCGATAGTATTTGACTCTAAGTTTTTGTACAGGCCCAGTGATACCTGACTGCCTGTTTGGGGTTTAATATTAGGATCGGATAGCTGGTAAACATCTGTTGGCGATATAGCTGTCGTATTTGAAAGCAGGTGCAAATACTGTGTCAGTGTATTATAGCTGGCTTTTACTGATGTATTATCTGATAAACTATACCTTGCTGATAACCGGACTTCGGGGTTGAAATAGGTTTTAATAACCTGGTTGTTTTTATAGGTAACGCTGTCAATTACGGTATTTGATGCTTTTGCAACGCCGGGGGCATAATAATCTATCGTTCCGGGCCCTAATGAATTATACATAGAAAGGCGTACACCGGCAGATATAGAGAATTTGTCAGTAATATCATATTTATCGCCCGCATAGAAAGCGCTTTCAAGTGCCTGCTGTGCAGGTACAACATCAGGCAACTCCAATGATTGGGCACCCTCGGGTTCAAAGGTACCCGGGTGCAGCTTATAATAAATAGAGCTGATACCGAAATTGATGCTATTTCTGCTGCTTGGATAATAATTAAAATCGGCCTTAAAGTTAGTTTGGTTGATATTAAAATCTAATTTATACCCGTCGATAGGGTTCTGGTCACTTGCAATGCTATATTCATACCTGTCAAACCCTGCTGATATTAAGCTATAAAACTTATTGCTGAAATTATGCTTCCATTTTAAAGCGATGTTTTTATTTTGGTATGCATAGGTGGTATCGCTGTTCAGCCTGAAATTGTCATTACTGGTGTATGAATATAAATAAATACTATTATTGGCATTTATCTGGTGACTTATATCCAGGTTAATATCATAAAACGAAGCGCTGCTGTTTTTATAAGCGGCAGGCAGCAATTGCAGCAACCAGTTTGAATAGGTGGTACGGGCACCAAAAATAAACGAGGTTTTATCCTTATCTATCGGCCCCTCAACGTTTAAACGACTCGTAAGCAAACCAATACCGAGCGACCCGGTGAAATTCTTTTTATTGCCTTCCCTGTCTGTAACTTCCAATACTGATGCAAGACGGCCGCCGTATTTTTCGGGAATGGTGCTCTTATATAATTCAACGTCTTTTACAATATCAGGGTTAAATGCCGAAAAGAACCCGAAAAAGTGGGAGGGGTTATAAATAGTCATTCCATTGAGCAGGATGAGGTTTTCATCGGCAGAACCGCCGCGCACGTTAAAGCCTGTAGTAGCTTCGCCCACAGATTGTACGCCCGGTAATACCAACATAGCCCTTAATATATCAGTCTCACCGAAAACTGCGGGTATTTCTTTAAGGGTTTTTATGTCCATCTTTATTTCGCCCATTTGCAAACTTTTTACGTTGGCAATTTTATCGGCAGATATTTTTACCTCTTTAAGCGTCTGTATTTGTTCCTGTAGATCGATATTTAATTTCCCGTCCGAGTATAGTATAATTTGGCGGTGTGTATCACGGTCGCCCAGTGCCCTGATGGTTATATTATGTTTCCCCTTGGGCATGGTGAGAGAATAAAAACCAAACTGGTCTGTATTGGCACCAACAGTGTTTGGCCCGATCTTTACATCCGGCACCAGCAGTGTAGCGCCGGTAATAGGTTCGCCGGTTTTAATATCCTTAATATAGCCCGCAATAGTGGCATTTCCGGCACCTATGGTATTTGTTTTAATACCTATTTCGTACGTTTTATTTTCGATGGTAGCCTCGGCTACCGGTTTTTCCTTTTCGTCAGTAAATGCCTGCGCACCCGCCTGACTTGCTACCTGGCCGGGTTTAAGCGCTTGCCCAAAAAATCCTTCTGCCAGCGTTGTTTGTACAGCGCGCCCTTTAGTAAGCAATACTTCCTGCTGATCGGTAATGGCGTAATGAAACTTGGTGTTGGTAAAGGCCATATCCAAAATACGCTCAAGCGGCTGCTGATTTACCTGCAATGTTACCCGCAAACTGTCAAACACTTTACGGTCATAATAAAAATGATAGCCCGTTTTGGTCTCCAGGTCATTCACTACCTGCTCTATACCTGCCTGTTGATAGTCAACACTTATTAATTTACCGCTTACACCCTGCCCGGATGACACTTTGTAAAAAAACAAAAAACAAAAAATTACCGGGTAAAATTTCTTCATGCTAATTTGTTAAATGGTCATAGTATGCTGCTAACGCGGCCATAACTTGTTCAGGGTTATCTTTATATTTTATTTTATTATCCTTAATATATTGTTTCAGTTCCTTTTTCTTATCCTTAAGCACGTCAAAAAACTTTCCCTGGCTATTTACATTGTAATATTTAGCCCCTTTTTTTAAAAAATAATCGGTCGACTCATTAAATGAAATTCCCGTGCCGCTGGCTATGGATTCCCGCAGAATTTCTTTGGTTCTCCTTGCTAAAACCTGTAATTTATTGTTGTATAATTCATCATAAAATCCGGCATCCATCTTGTTGTTTAAATTAGCAGGCTCCAGCCTTATAAAATGATGGTTAAACAAATCAAAATAATATACTTTATCGCTTATCAGTGTATACATTGAAAACCCGTTATATAAACGGCTTACCAGCATATCCCTGTTGATATTGTAAATTAAGGGGACATTTTTATAAACTATGCCGTCATAATTAACATTGCCATTAGCAAAACCCGTAGTATCGTGGAAATTGGCATTGGTTGCGCTTTTAAAAGTGTATGGTACAAATGCAGGGCCGTTATATAACCCGGATTGCTCAACAACGGCTTTATTAAACATAGCGGCCATGTTTACCGTAGTTTGATGCAATTGAATGCTATCGGCAATTTTATCCTGTGCAAGTGCCTTGTTGTTGCAAAACGTGGCGCTAAACAACAATATTACAATAAGGGTATAGGTTTTTATCATACTATAAATATAGTTGTAAAATGCAGCTAATTATAAAAAAACTAAAATATTAATTTATTTTTAGTAAAAAAGTATCAATATTAACCTTTTGGTGTTAATTTTTTTATTTAATAATCTTATATCAGTGTCAGCACGAGTAGCTTACAAGGCAGCTTTACAAGTGAGTTTTTTTTAAGAATGAAACTAAGTTGCTTGTAAACAGGCTTTTATCTCGGCTTCCTTTTAAATCGCAGTGCGTTAAGGGGGTACAACACAGCTGAACCATATTGCAATATAATATTTGAATATTACATTTGCAAATAATGAAAAATATTTATAGCGGGCCCGGCAATTCATTTAAATTAAAAAGAACCAACAGCAACGATCAGGATTTTAAATCACTTATTGTGTTACTGGATAACGATCTTCATAAAATAAACGGCGAGTTAATGCTAATCTACAGCCAGCATAATATCATTGACCCTATTGAAACTGTAGTAATAGCTTATATGGATGATGCACCTGTTGGCTGCGGCTGTTTTAAAAAATTTGCTATCGATACAGTAGAGATCAAACGAATGTTTGTTACCGAAGATAAACGCGGCAAAGGCATTGCATCGGCTATATTAACTGAGCTTGAATTATGGGCCGCCGAAATTGGGTACACACAAACTATATTAGAAACCGGCAAACGGCACCATGAAGCACTGGGCCTATACAAACGCTTTGGCTATGCGGTTATTGAAAAGTATGAGCCTTACGTGGATATTGAAGAAAGTATTTGTATGGGCAAGAAATTAGTGATTAGTTGATTATCATTAAGTATTGGAGGAGCAACTTACTCCTAAATGCTAATCTCAATCACCTGCTAAATTCCATGCTGGTAGAATCAGGGTCAACTAAAGTCAGGTCATTATCCCCCAGTTTTTGCACTACAAATTTTGTATAAGGTTCGGTCCCGGCATAAGAAGTGTATATAGTATCGCCGCGCATAAAATAACTTTCAGGGATTGCAGCGTTAACATCCATCGTTAAGTGTTTTGCAGATATCTGCAATTTTGTTTTGCCGTCTTTTGATGTCCACTTGCCTTGTAATTTGCTTTTTACCGGGTTTGAACAAGCTACGGCCAATAATACGGATGCAGTAGCAACATGCACTAATATTAACGCGTAATTTTTCATGACTATGAGATTAACAGTGTGTTGTGAGTTTATATGACTATATTTTATTGAGAAGGTTTATCCCGAAGGGCGGATTTATTTACATAAACCCGGTGGCCTTTTTTATCAATATAATAATAGTGCGAATTTTTATTTATATAAATGGTTTGACCGCCCCTGGCCACTTTTCCTTCATATCTTTTATCAACTATCACGGCTGCTCCGTTTGCAGCTATTTCAGCCGTTTTGTGGCCGACTTTTGTGGCTGTTTCGGCCACTTCGTGTCCTGTCTTTTTCGCTGTTTTATTTATTTTATGCCCAAGGGTAGAATCGCTGTGCGTTTGTGCCCGGGTTTGCGCTGCCGTTAATATTCCGGCTGCAAACAGCGCGACTTTAAATAATTGCTTCATGATCCTTAATTAATTAACCCTCCTAACACAATTTCTCAGCCAAAAGCTTCATTTCCTGTACAGGCGAACGTTTTTGGTATAAAATGGCGTATACTGCCTCGCAGATAGGAATGTTTACATTGTATTGTTTATTTACCTCATGTAGGCTATTTACTGCATAATACCCTTCGGCTATCATATTCATTTCCATTTGGGCCGACGTTACCGTATAGCCCTTGCCTATCATATTCCCGAACGTGCGGTTGCGGCTAAACTGCGAGTAAGCCGTAACCAGCAGATCGCCCAGGTAAGCCGATTCCTTGATGTCGCGGCTGATGGGATGTACAGTATCAACAAAACGTTTAAGTTCGCGTATAGCGTTTGATATTAAAACTGATTGAAAATTATCGCCATAACCCACGCCATGACAAATGCCGCTGGCAATGGCATAAATGTTTTTTAATACTGCGGCATATTCGGTCCCGTATATATCATCGGATACGATGGTTTTGATATAGCGGGTATCTATCATACCTGCAAATTCGGCAGCAAATTCGGTGTTCCTTGAAGCGATGGTGAGGTAAGATAATTTCTCCAGCGCCACTTCTTCCGCATGGCATGGTCCGCTTATCACTGCGAAATGTTCGAAGGGAACATTATAATTGCGGTTCAAAAATTCAGCAATGATCAGGTTTTCATCAGGAACTATCCCTTTTATGGCCGACACCAATTTTTTACCTGCAAAGTCATCCGCAGTAATGCCTGCCAGCGCATTTTTTAAAAATGCTGCGGGTACGTTCAGCAACACAATGTCAGCTACTTTTACAAGCGCTTTTAAATCGGTGGATATATTTGATGCCGGTACCTTAACCTCAACCGAACTTAAATAATTAGGGTTATGTCCAAATTTATGGATATGCTCAACAGTTGTCGCACAACGCATCCACCAAAAAATCTCTTTCGCAGCAGTATTATCGGTAAGCATTTTAATATTGGCCGTAGCCCAGCTACCACCACCAACAACCAGTATTTTGTTTTTTTGCTTATCCATTAATAAAAATATCCTGTAACATTAATGTAAGGGCAAAGTTAAATGATTTTTTGATGTGGGTGTAGATGATATGCAGATGATGACGGTGAGTTAACATTGTATTCATTAACTTTCATTTTATTTGAAATATTTGTAAAACCCAATCGTCTACCCTTTTAAGCACTACTAAAATAAATGAGCGTAATTAAAGATAAAGAAATAGCTATCGTTGGCGGCGGGCCGGGTGGGTTAACGCTTGCCAGGCTTTTGCAAATGAAGGGGGCGGATATAAAGGTATATGAGCGTGATATAAACAAAGATGCACGTATGCAGGGCGCAACGCTCGATCTGCACGAAGAATCCGGACTAAAAGCATTACAGGAGGCCGGGCTGATGGAAGCATTTAAAGCCAATTACCGCCCGGGGGCCGAGCGGTTATGCATTGTGGATAAACATGCGAATATCTTGTTTGAAGATACGCCGGCAGCCGATGGGGAAATCGAACGCCCGGAAATTGACCGTGGCCCGCTGCAACAAATTTTACTGGACTCGCTGTTACCCGGTGCGGTAGTTTGGGATAGCCAATTTGTATCCATGTCGCAGCAAAACGGAGTGTGGAGGATTGAATTTAAAAATGGCGACCACGCATTTGCCGATATAGTTATAGCGGCCGATGGGGCGAACTCAAAGATACGCCCTTACATAACACCCATTAAGCCTTTTTTTGCCGGCCTTACGGCGATAGAAGGAGCGGTATATAACTCTGAAACGGCAAGCCCGAAAATTCATAAGCTATTAAATGGCGGGAAAATATTTGCAATGGATGATGAGAAAACATTGATTGTAAGCTCCAAGGGCGATGGCAGCCTGGTGTTTTATCCCGGGTTTAAAACGGATGAACACTGGAGCCGCGATTGCGGGATAGATTTTAATGATAAGGCGCAGGTACTTGCCTGGTTTAAAACTGAATATGCAGGTTGGGACAATATATGGCAGGAACTATTTGAAAACGCAAGTACGCGTTTTGTGCCGCGACCGCAATATTGTATGCCTTTAGACCAAACATGGGAAGCGTTGCCAAACCTCACTATGCTGGGCGATGCCGCGCACCTGATGCCGCCATATGCCGGCGAAGGCGTAAATATGGCGATGCTGGATGCTTTAGAATTAAGTCAATGCCTTAACGGCAATGATTACCATGATACCCACTCGGCTATCGCAGCTTATGAACAGCAAATGCGCAAAAGGGCTTCTGCAACGGCAAAAGATTCATTAGACTCCACAAACGTGTTGCATTCGGAAAATGCTATTTCTTTTATGCTGGATGTAATCAGTTAATAGTCCACTATTTTGAACTTAACAGGTCTGTCCTGATCAGATAAGAGAATTTGTCAAACTTAAATGACAGGCTTTTATCCCCATCCGGCGTGCCTGTTTGGGTTCCGTTTCGTATTTGGGTAAATGCCTTATCAGCTTCGACCAACAAATTCGGGTCGGCAACAGGTAGGTTATGCGATGGAAAAATCCGTTGCAACCCGGGAGCAAGCAGCGCCAGCTTTTTAATACTTTTTCCATAGGCATCAAGGTCAGTTCCGTCCGAGAAAAGCCATATAGGTCCCAGGTAAAAAGTGTCGCCTGTCCATAAATAGCCATATTGTGCATCCAGCAACGCGATGGCATTAGGCGCGTGACCGGGCGTAGCAATCACTTTTATTTTCCGGTTGCCGAGGTTCAGTATATATCCGTCAGCAATAAATTTTGATATTTTAAATGGCTTTACCCGGTAATTGGCAGTATCGGTTTTTGGCAAACGTTGTAAACAAAACGCGGCGGGGGTAACCTCAGCCTTTACGATGGCGTGGGCCCACCCGTTCGCGGCAGTTTTTTTAGTAAAGTCCGTATTTATTGCCAATATATTATCAAACTCATAATTGCCGCCCATATGGTCGTAATGCGTGTGCGAGTTAAGAACAGTTACGGGTAGCGGGGTAATTTGTTTAACCAGCGGCGATATGGAATCTAAACCCATACCTGTATCAAACAGCAACGCCTTTTCATCGCCTAAAATCAAATACGAAATTACTTCCTGGTAATTATAGGGCTCCATTAGGGCATAAACATTATGCCCCACATTGTAAACCTTAAACCAGTTGCTGTTGGTTTTTACTTCTTCCAGCGTTTTTATTTCTTCCAGCGTTTTTAATTCCGGCCTGAGTTTTTTGTCGCACCAGTTAGCCTTTGGTTGAATTGCTTTTTGTTTGTGTATACAGCCGGAGATAGCGATTATAACACTTAATAAAAGTAAAAGTCTTTTGTATTGGCAGGTCATGTTTCGGATTGAATAAATAAAAGTGGCTTATTTATTTGACAACTTCAATTTGCATCTCATTAATGACAGAAGATATTTTAACGCATTAGGGCCAACCCTAACGGTCAGCCCCAATATTTTATTCATTTGCACATCTGCCTATTCGCACATCAAATCATCTATTTATTGTCCGTCGTAGTAAACAGTTTGGCTTTATCCACCTTTTCAACCATATCTTTATCTTTCAGGGTTTTTGATATGGCAGGGTATGGTGCCGATACTACTTCGTCGCCTGTTTTTAAGCCTGATAGTATTTGTATATAAGTATCGTCCTGTATACCTGTTGTTACCAGTGTTTGCTTTACCTTGCCGGCATTGTAAACAAATACATATTCTTTTGATACATCTGTGCTGGCTGTTTTCTTGTCGTCTGTTTGGTTTTGAGGATTGGTCATATCCATCTTCTTCTGATCACGGGTAGTAACCGATTGAATAGGCACCGACAGCGATTTGGTATGGTTAGTATTAATATCAACGGTAGCCGTTAATCCCGGGCGGAAAGGCGACGGGTTGGCGGCAGTTTTTTTAAGCAGGTCCATGTATGATTTTGGGTCGAGCCTTACTTTAACGGTAAAGTTGGTGACTTGGTCGGCATTGGTGCCCACAACATTAGCCGCACTGCCTATTTCAATTACGGTGCCATTAAACTTTTTATCCTGGAAGGCATCTACCGCAACTTTCGACGAATCGCCTAAAATAATCCGGTTAATATCATTCTCATTTACATCCACATCCACATCTAACTGGCTTAGGTCAGATATGGTCATAATCTCTGTACCTGCAAATTGCGCAGTACCCAATACACGTTCGCCCTTTTGAATAGACAGCTTAGATACAACACCATCAATAGGGGCATAAATAGTTGTTTTAACTAAATTATCCTGCGCTTCCTTAACAGAAGCTTCGGTTTGCGCTAAGCCAAACTGCGCACCCTTCACGTTTTGTTTGGCAGCCTCTAACCCCGCTTTAGCGCCATCATAGCTTGCCTTCGCCGCGTCAAACTCTGACGCAGTAAGCACTTTATTATCAAACAGCGTTTTATCGCGGTTATAAATAGCTTGCTGGTTATTATACGTAGCCTCAGCCTGTTTAAGCATTTGATCTGAATTACCTATAGTGGCCTTTTGAGAGTTATTGGCTGCAACGGCCCTGTTATAACCTGATTGTAAGATATCAGGCCTCACCTTACAAATCAACTGGCCTTTTTTAACAACATCGCCTTCTTTAACCGGCAATTCAACCACTTCTCCAGAAACTTCGGGTGAGATTTTTACTTCAACATGCGGCTTAATTTTTCCGCTTGCCGATACCGATTCATTTATAGTACGTATAGCGGCTTTTTCAGTTGCAACCTGTGTTTTTTGCTCTTGTCCTATTACGCCCGTAGCCTTGCCTACTATTAGCAAAACAACAAGTATGCCCAGGGTAATTAAAATATATTTGGTAGTCTTTCCCATGATGGTTCAGTATTTTATAGTGTTATTGTATTTCCGAGATAATAGTCAATTACTTTGCTTCTGAATATGACCCCGTACCGGGCTTCTATCATATCATTTTGCGATTTGTTATAGTTGGTCAATGCGGTATTATAATCCAGTGTATTAACCAGGCCCACATCATAGCGTTGCTTGGTAACATTTAAAGCCTCTTTATTCGAGTCGAACGTTACCAGTGCCGATTGATATTGCTTATCGGCCGCCTGTAAGTCTAATATAGCCTGTATTATGGTTTTGCTTAAATTGTTTTTAGCTATTTGCGATGCGATGGCTGCATTTTGATAGCTAAGCTTTGCCTTGGCTACCGAGGTACGCGCCGTATATTTGTTAAATATAGGTATCTGAACGGTAACGCCTACCGCCTGGTTAAAGTTATTACCAAACTGGCTAAAAAGCGAATAAGGCGCGTAAATAGGCTGTGAAACTATTGTGTTTACTATTTGGTTGGTGCCCTGAACGGTTCCCACAGGTACCGAAAGTTGTGTAGAGCCTATTACCTGCTGGTTCAGCAGATTTGAATAGCTCGATCCGGCGCTACCAAATAAAGATACGGTGGGATAATAATTGCCTTTAGCTATTTTAATGGCCTGGGCGTATGTTTCCTGCTGGGCTTCGGCCAGCTTTATATCAGGGTTTACACTTAAAGCAGTTTTGATAACATCGTTGGGATCGTAAATGGTTTTTATATCTGTCAGTTTGCTGATATCCGGTTTCTCGATAATGATATTCGAGTTCGGGTCCATTTCCATGTATTGCTTTAATATCAGGATTGACAGGTCAAGCTGATTTTGAGCGGTCGTTAAATTAAGGTTAGCAGTTGATAATTGCGCTTTTGACTGTGCCAGGTCGGCCAATGTCATATTACCAACATTAAAGCTTATCTGCGATTTATTCAGCGTCTGGTTGGCAATATCAATTTGTTGCTTTGCCGCTATTACCAGGTCCTGGTTGGTTAAAATTTGCAGGTAATCAGTTACCACATTTAGTACCAGGTCGTTTTTAACTTTCGCGGTAGCGGTTTTATCTGCATCAAGTGTAAGTTTGTTCTCTAATATCTGGTTACGCAGTTGCCCGCCCTGGAATAATGTTAAAGACAGCGAAGCGGTACCGGCTATGTATAAAGATGATTGATTGGTATACGCATACGTTGCCAGGTTGACGCTGCGGCCTAAGTTGTATGAACCTTGCGGATTGGCGCTTAAACTGGGTAGCTGGTTGTATTTTGATTGCTGATAATCAGCGCCGGCTAATTGTTCTGTTATCAGCGCCTGCTTAATGGTAAGGTTACGTTCCAGTGTGCGGTCCACGGCCGTTTGCAGGGCGATCTTCTCCTGCGCTTTGGCCGTAAAACTAACCAAAGCCAGCAACACTATGCTAAGAATAAGTACCTGTTTAAATTTATGTATAATTTGTATCATAAAGATTATTCTATAATTTATTTTAGATATGAGATATGAGATGTTAGATTTGAGATATTCTTAAATCCAATTTTGGGTTAATAATAATTAATTAAAAATTTTATCTCACACCAAATAACTTTTTTTAACAAATGCCCCTGGTTAAAACCCCCTGGTTGGTCAAAAAGTTAAAGCCCCGGCTTACCTGGGATGTTAAAGCTGCTGACCGCTGCATTTATCTCACTTTTGACGATGGCCCTATACCTATTGTTACACCCTTTGTATTAAATATTTTACAGCGGTACAGCGCCAAAGCTACTTTTTTTTGTATTGGCGATAACATCATCAAGCATCCCGAAATATTTGAACAGGTAAAAAACGCAGGTCATACCATTGGCAATCATACCTTTAATCACCTGCGGGGAAGGATAACCGATGATCAGACCTATCTGGAAAATTTTTTGGAGACCGATAAACTGGTCGGTTCAAAACTGTTCAGGCCACCCTATGCCAGTATCAAACAGTCGCAGGTAAAACTGCTCAAGGTGGCCAAACCGGGATTAAAAATTATCATGTGGAATATATTATCCGCCGACTACGACATCAATTTGAAACCTGAAAAATGCCTCAATAATGTATTGAAGCATACCCGGAGCGGGGATATCGTATTGTTTCATGATAGTTTGAAAGCGTTCCCGAGGTTGGAATATGTTTTGCCGGGGGTGATGGAAGTATGGAGTAAACAAGGATATTCATTCCATTCTCTGTCTGAACCATGATTAAAGCATCATGGCCATCCCAAATCCTAAAAATCGTAGTTCAGACAAATGGGCAGCCATATATGAAGTGCAATGCATCAGCAGCTTTATTTAAATGAAATTTAATTGTGTTATAGTTAAAAGAATATGTAACATATATTAAACCTTTTTTGCTAACTGTTGTCATACTAACAAGTTATGTTGGCAACAATCAGTATGAAAAAAATTATCCTAATTATATTATTCTGTAGCGCGGGTAAGTTATACGCTCAGCGCACTACCGATTATAACAACAACAATAATAATCGGGCTACCAGTTCTAACAACAATAACCGGCCTACCAATAATGTATATGATCTGCAAATTCATATAACCGATTCCACGCAGGAAATAACGGCAGACATTGAGCCCGTTAAAAATTATCAAAAAATTAAACACGACCGGTACTATTACTGGTATTTTAATAAAATTATCCATTCTACCCAGGGCGGCTTTACCGGCCAGTTGTTAAACGGGCATTACATCGCCTTTTACCCCGATAAGAATTTGAAGGAAGAAGGCAATTTTAAAGCCGGCCTTAAAGACGGTGTATGGAAAACATGGAACCGCAAAGGTGATTTAGCAAGTGTAAATACCTGGGATGAAGGCATTGAAGTACCCAACGACCAATCCATCTGGAAAAAAATACCTTTTATGAATAAAAAGGATACGCAATCCCCAACTACCAGGCCACCGGGAAATTAATTTAATCAACCATGTTTGTTTTTAAGGTGGGTGTCATGCTGAGGCACTCGAAGCATGTGCGTAAAGGCCTTTGTCCGCAAGTCTTCGAGTGCCTCAGACTCACAACGCTTTTTATATCATTTTCACACTCTGAATTTCGTGAAATTTTATAATTCGTAAGGACAATTCGGGGACGACGCTAATTTAGAACATCTCCAAATAACATTTACCCTAACTGCAATTACCATTCCCCTTAATTTTTTGTAAATTCGCGGCCTAAGCATTTTTTTCTTGCTTGTAACCATTTTCTTACCCATAAAATCAATACAATGGCTTTTGATTTAGACATGATCAAAAAGGTTTACGACCGCTACAGCACCAGAATTGATGCTGCCCGTAAGGCGACAGGTAAACATCTTACACTCACCGAAAAAATATTATACGCTCACCTTTCTGAAGGCGACGCTACGCACGCGCTTACCCGCGGTGTGGATTATGTAGATTTTGCACCCGACCGCGTGGCCATGCAGGATGCGACGGCGCAAATGGCGCTGCTGCAATTTATGCAGGCTGGCCGCCCGCAGGTTGCGGTGCCGTCTACCGTGCATTGCGACCACCTGATACAGGCAAAAATTGGTGCCGATGCCGATTTGAGCACTGCCATAGATGTAAATAAAGAAGTTTATGATTTCCTGGCCTCGGTGTCGGATAAATATGGAATTGGTTTCTGGAAACCAGGTGCAGGTATTATTCACCAGGTAGTTTTAGAAAATTACGCATTCCCCGGCGGTATGATGATCGGTACCGACTCGCATACCCCTAACGCGGGTGGTTTGGGCATGGTTGCTATTGGTGTTGGCGGGGCCGATGCCTGCGACGTTATGGCCGGCCTGCCCTGGGAGCTAAAATTTCCTAAGCTAATTGGTGTTAAATTAACCGGGAAACTTTCCGGCTGGGCATCTGCAAAGGATGTGATACTGGTTGTTGCCGGTATACTCACCGTAAAAGGCGGTACAGGCGCGATAGTTGAATATTTTGGCGAAGGCGCTGAATCGCTTTCTGCAACAGGCAAGGGTACCATCTGTAATATGGGTGCCGAAATTGGTGCCACTACTTCTATCTTCGGTTATGATACCAAGAGCGAAGCCTACCTGCGTGGTACCGAGCGTGCCGACATTGCCGATTTGGCAAACGCCGTTAAACATCACCTAACCGGCGACCCTGAAGTTTACGCCGATCCGCATCAATATTTTGACCAGGTTATTGAAATTAACCTTGACGAATTGGAACCGCATGTAAACGGTCCGTTCACGCCTGACTTGGCATGGCCGATCTCTAAATTCGCCAAGGCGGTTAAAGAAAACAACTGGCCCGCGAAGCTGGAAGTTGGTTTGATAGGTTCGTGTACCAATTCATCTTATGAAGATATTACCCGTTCGGCTTCAATTGCGGAGCAGGCTATCAGCAAAAATTTAAAAACCGCTGCCGAGTTTACCATCACACCCGGTTCTGAACTGGTACGCTATACCGTTGAACGCGATGGCTATTTGGGTACATTTGAAAGTATGGGCGGCGTGGTGCTGGCTAACGCCTGCGGACCATGTATCGGCCAATGGGCGCGTCATTCTGATGACCCCACACGCAAAAACTCCATCATTACTTCGTTCAACCGTAATTTTGCCAAACGCAATGATGGCAATCCAAATACGCACGCGTTTGTGGCATCACCCGAAATTGTGACCGCATTTGTTATAGCAGGCGATCTGACCTTTAACCCGTTAACCGATAGCCTGATCAACAACGCAGGTGAATCTGTTAAATTTGACGAGCCTAAAGGAATTGAACTGCCTATAAAAGGCTTCGCGGTTGAAGATGCTGGTTACCAGGCACCTGCCGAGGATGGCAGTGGTGTTGAAGTTAAGGTTGACCCAAAATCATCACGCCTGCAATTGTTAGAGCCGTTTAAGGCCTGGGAAGGTACGGACATTAACGGTCTGCGCCTATTAATAAAAGCAAAAGGCAAGTGTACTACCGACCATATCTCAATGGCCGGGCCGTGGCTGAAGTTCCGCGGGCATTTGGATAATATATCCAACAATATGCTCATCGGCGCTATCAATTACTTTAATGGCAATTCCGACAGTGTTAAAAACGAATTGACCGGCGAATATGGGCCGGTACCTGCTACCCAACGCGATTACAAGGCAAATAACATTGGCACCATTGTAGTTGGCGATGAAAACTATGGCGAAGGCTCATCACGTGAGCATGCCGCTATGGAACCGCGCCACTTGGGTGTACGCGCCATACTGGTAAAATCATTTGCCCGTATACACGAAACCAATCTGAAAAAACAAGGCATGCTGGGCATAACTTTTGCCGACAGCAACGACTATGATAAAATTCAGGAAGACGACGTTATCGACATCAACGGATTAACCACCTTTGCACCCGGCAAGCAGTTAACCGTAGTATTGCACCACAGCGACGGCACCGAAGAATCTTTCGCGGTAAACCATACCTATAATGCACAGCAAATAGAATGGTTTAAAGCCGGTGGCGCACTGAATATTATAAGAAGGCAAATGGCTTCTTAATATCGGATTTCGGAAGTTTGATTTCGGATTTATTTGAGCCTTCCCGGTTGGGGAGGCTTTTTTAATAATAACTTAAATAAATACCCTCAAGCAGTAATAACATTGTACTTTTATATAACACTAAGGATATTTAGCAGTAAAAAGAATGTATATAATTGAAAAACTGACCGAGGATGAAACTATTGAACTTTTTAATGAAGCATCTATTAAATGACGGTGTCCACAAAATCTCTCAAAGAAGGGCCTAGCGGAAGCGAATTATTTATAGTATCAAAAGCTCTCCGCAAATCCCATTTCAAAATCCATCAGCTTAATTTTGCCGGTGGGTTTGGTGCCTTTGGCATGTAATCATTCCATAAGGTGCCATCCGGCAGAAAGACCCGGAGACCGCTTATAAAAATTTGAGCGGCTTCCACGCGTGAACATCAATATGCAAAAGACACACTCCCTTTCTGTGTTTCTGAGCCATTTTTCAGTTCACTGAATTTGGCTGCCATTACAGCCTTTTCGCATTGATGTACAAAAGCTTTGTCTGTGGCCGTGGTGCCCTTATCATTTGCGGTGGCCGAAATTACGTTACCTTTTTTGTCGACAACAAAGTCAATGGCGATCTTTCCGGTCACATGGTTTTTATTTAAGAAGTGCGGTTGAATAACAATATTTCTGCCTTCAGGGATATTTGCAACATATTCTTTCAGGTCACTTTTTTGCGCGAAGCATGACAATGAGCCGCCAAGCAGCAGGAAGCTCAAAAATAATTTAATGATAGTTTTCATAATTAACTGATATTTAACGGAGTAATGGTTGTTATACAGTTAACCGGAGGCGGCAAAAAATGTTTTAAACTTTGAGCGGTTTTATCCGGGTTTAATATTGCCCTATTGATAATAACACCAATGTACAGGCATACTCTGTTTCGATACCTTTTTCATTTGCCATGCGGCGAAGTTCAGAATTTTCAGTACCGGGATTAAACACGATGCGTTTGGGATTCGTATTTAAAATATAATCATATAATGCGGGCTGATGCTGCGGGCCGACGTATAAGGTGATGGTATCAATACCATTATGAATAACTTCGGGTTTCTCAATAGGCACACCGGCAACCTCGCCGGTTTTTATGCCTACGTTTATAATACTATGCCCGTTTTTTACCAGCCTGTTGGCGGCCAGGTATGCATACCGGCTGCTATCGGGCGTAGCGCCTAAAATCAATGTTTTTTTATTAGCCATGAGTAAATAACGTCTTTACAACAATCGTCAAAGTTCGTGCTAATTGTGGGGGTGGCAGTCAGCCATAAGTAAAAAAGAGGGGCGATAAGGCATTGGCCCATCTTACTCTAAATTTAGGGAAAGGTGCTATCATGTTTGCAAGGATAGCTTGTACGTTATCCAAAAGAGGTGGCCTACGCGCGATACCTTTCCCTAATTTTAGGGAAAAGAGGAGGATAGGGTAAAAACGGTGACAGCTAAACCTTTAAAAATTAAATTAAAATTCTTTGAAATGTTTTTATCCCCCAATCGTCTATATCTTTAAACAACAATACAATTGGTAACAACAGCCCTGATGTCGGACGATAAAAACAGCAATATCATACAAGCGATAAAATTGTATGGCAAAAACCTGCTGGGTTTTATCCGCCGGAGGGTGAAAAGCGATGCCGATGCCGAAGACATTCTGCAGGATGTTTGGTACCAGTTTAGTGCGCTTGTTAATTCGGAACCTATTGAGCAGACAGGTGCCTGGCTGTACAAGGTAGCGAGAAACAAGATCACCGATAAGCATAAAAAGAGATCGGAAACGTTGCTGGATGATTTTTTGGCAGATGACGACGAGGAAGATGTGTTTGCTTTCAAAGAGATCCTGCTGGCCGACGATAACACCCCGGAAACTGAATACCTGCGCAACCTTTTTTGGGAGCAGCTATTTATTGCGCTGGATGAGTTGCCCGAAGAGCAACGACAGGTATTTATATGGCATGAGCTGGATGATATACCTTTCCAGCAAATAGCCGAACTGACCGGATTGAATACCAATACGCTGGTTTTGCGCAAGCGTTATGCGGTACTGCATTTGCGTAACAGGCTAAAACAATTGTACGAGGAAATTAAACAATATTAAAAAAATTAAGAACATGAAAACATCATTTTATAAAAGAAGGTTGCTGTTTATCCCGTTTGGGGTTGCCGCCATCTTATCCCTGGTTAGCCTGGCGGTAATGGAACTTTGGAACAATTTATTACCTGCAATATTGCATGTAGGTGCAATCACATTTTGGCAGGCAATGGGCATATTTATTTTATGCAAGATATTATTTGGCTTCGGAAAAGGAGGTCGTCACTTTGGCGGCCCACCCTGGATGCGCGGTCGTATGCTGGAGCGTTTTAAAAACATGACACCTGATGAAAAGGATGAATTTAAGCAAAAATGGGAGCAGCGTTGTGGCGGAAGGCACCACTGGGGCCACGGTAACCGCCATCCGTTTGAAGCAGAATGGGATAACAATGCTGCCGAAGCTGCGAAACCGGTAGAATAGTTTTAGTCTTAAGTTCTAAGTCTTGAGTCAAAAGTCTTTTTCATGAGATTTATGACCCCGGATTTAAAAATCAACACCAAATGAACATAATGGTATTTGCAACAAGCGTTTCCGGACCGGAACAGGTTAGCAGGGTAAGTCCCCTGCTAACCTCCATACCTGCTATTGAAGACTGGAACTTTGACCTGGAAGACTGCGACCGGATATTAAGGGTGGTAGCCAACAATGTTTCTCCCCGTTATATCGAATCGATATTGAACGATGCCGGGTTTAATTGTATGGAGCTGGGGTATTGAACACACTTGTGCTTAAAGTCAATTTATGACCTGACGAAAATCATTATTTAGCCGCAAAAGATGTTTGACCTTTATAATACTAAAATCAAGTGTTATGAAAAGATTGGCCCAACTAAACAACCGGTTGATTGTTGACCAACAGCAACATTTTTGGTGATATCCCTCATTTTTTGCCCAAGTTCTTTTGTTCAACTTTATGCTATAACTTAAAGTTGTTTCCAATGAAAACTATAGCTGTACTTATCGATTTTTCTGAACGTTCAGAACATGCCGCGAAATATGCGCTGCATTTAGCAAAAAAGATTAATGCAAATGTCCTGTTGTTTAACGCGTTCCTGGTGCCTGCAGATATTCTGATGGCGGCGGCCCAGGTGGCCGGGCCGCTTCACGAATACGAAGAAATAAAGGCAGATGCGAAAAATAGCCTTAAGAAATTCTGCAATCAATTAAAGCATGGCTTAAACGAAAGGCCGTTGCCTGGTGCTTTTTTACCCGCAATAACTTGTCAATGCGAAGAAGGGCCATTAGCTTATTCTCTCGCAACCCTGGAAGGCAATAAAGATATTGTGCTGTTGGTGGCAGGTACCCACGGCAGGGATGCTATAGCTACATTTATATTAGGAAACAATTGCCGCAGCCTTATCGACGATGCTACGTTTCCACTGTTATTAGTTCCGGAAAATGCTCCGATCAGGGATTTGGAACATATTGTTTTTGCGACAGACCTTGACCTCAATGATATAAATTATATCAATGCGGTGGCCGGGCTGGCAAAAGAATTTCCTGCCGATGTGATAGTCGCCAACGTAAGCCCCGAAACTCACGCCGATACCGAACATAATAAATCAGAGAACGCGTTTATGCAGGAAATGGTGCTGAAAGTCAATTACAAGCGGGCCAGTTTCCGTAATATATATAACAAGGATGTGAAAAAAGGGTTAGCCCTGGCGTTAGAGGACAAAAAACCAGATATGCTGGTGATGATACATCGCAGGGGCAATTTGTTTGATTTTTTCTTTAAGTCCAGCGTCACTAAAAGAACAGCATCCAATGTTACTGTACCGTTGTTGGTTTACACACATCCAATGGCTTCGCTGCCACAATTTTAATTAGGCCCTGAAAAAGGTAGCCGTTTAAATGGCTGCTTGAACATAAATAGGTTGATAAATTTACATTGCGGGCGCATGCCCTTAGAATAACGGCAACTTAAATATTTATACAATTTAGTTTATGCTCAGAAACTATCAGTTCGTTATATGTTTCCAAAATTAGGTTGGATGTTTCGTTTGCCGATTGTATAAATAGTTGTTTGTAATAGTTTATCCCGTCAAGCAACTGGCTTTTAAACTGGCTCAAATGTTTCTTCTTCTTTTCATTCATCTCTTTTAATTGCGCCTGTAGGTCCGATTGTAAATAATCAATATAAAGATTAAGTTCTTTGATGAAAATATGCGGTCGCTTAATTTTATCAAGCAAGTTTGCAGTGCCATAAATATGATCAACCATTTCTTCAAGCGAATATACGCGATCAAAATAAGCCAGGTTGGGGCCCGGACATATGGCCACCGCTGTATTCTCTTTAGGTTTACTGAGTTCGTATTTAAGATAAGTTGATGAACATAAGCCCTCACAAAGGCATATTTTTTCGGTTACCGCATCGTATTGTAAATCATATTCTTCATCGCTCAACGGCAGCGATTGAAGTTGCTTTATTTTCAAGTTTTGGTATTCGCGCGAAGCGGTACAAATGGGCTGTTCGGTAAACTCGGTATTGGTACATAAATATTTTTTAGTGCACGGGCTGCCGGGCCGTCCTTTTGCTAAACGCTCCAATCGTTGCGTGTCTATTGAACTGCCTTTAAAATTATTGAATAATATACCCAAAGGTGATGCGCTGCTTAAATAAAAATCGCTATCCCTGGCTGTGGCTAACTTATTTAAAGTTTTTTCATCCACGTTGGTAACTTCAGGAACCAGCAAAAACGGACTTCCCCAACCTGCGGCATCTAAATGATAGTATGCTAAAAGAAAATCATGTTCGGCGGCGGTCCCTATTCCGCCTTGTACACTTATGCGCTGTGGCAGAATATCAACTGTTGTTATACCTTTGGCAATCAGCGCATCCCGGTATATATCAGACAGTTCCAACAGCATGTTTTTTCGCTTTTGCTTAAACTCATCCAGTATCGGCCCAAGTAAAAATCCTTCCGTAGCAAAGGCATGTCCGCCACAATTTAAGCCCGACTCAACACGAAACTCTGATACCCATAAGCCTTTTTTAGCCAGGAATTTAGCTTGAATAAATGCCGACCGGAAATCGCTGACCTTTAAAATTATCTTTTTTGACAGATACCCGTTTTCATTCGGATAGAAATGGCTAAAATTTTCAATATAAGCATATAGTTTAGGATTCATACCGGCAGATAAAATAACGGACGAGGTTAAATTACTTTGCGCAAATCCCCGCAACGCGGCCAGCGCATCTGTGTTTTCATTTCCCGTATAATCGCCGTCAGCGGTAAAGTTCATTTTATCTACCTTGGACATGATATTAACATCGATTGCTCCTTTTACCATCAATTGTTTAAGGATATTTTGAAAGATGGTCTTTCTTTCGCCGTCTGGATATTCCATCATCAGATCATACCCTTGCCTTAATTGAGACGATTCGGGCAATAATTCAAAATAGCGGCAAATGTCGTTGCCGGCAACAAACAATTGTTTTTTTAGTTCTTCAAATTGCTTGTTAACTTGTTCTTCAACCATATTTAAATAGGCGGTGATACGTTTTGCGCGCCCATCATCGGCTGATTTGGCAATAGGAATATAGAGTTGCTTATTCCGTTTTGTATGGTATTCCCTCATCCTTTCAATAAGTTCGTCATCCACTATTGACATTACAGACGATATCCCGTAGCGGGCAACTTTTAAAGGGGTATCAATAGAATACCCCAATCCTAAAACCGGGATATGAAATGTATGGCTCATAATAAACAACTGTTTAACATTTACGGAAAATTCCAATTGGCCAAAACTACCGTTCGCATCATAAATAAAAACTGACGGTGATCATATTTGAAATAAAAAATTTAAACCGGCGATATTTTAAAGCGATTAACCCGGGCACTTGTTACTTTATTGATATCTGTCATATTTCTGAATGAGGCATGTCATTAAATAAACCGCCGGGTGTGCCCACTTTTACATCACAAAACATTTTTATAATGGAAACAATAAAATACAACGGTCAACTTGACCTGGAATTACAGGAATTGTATATAGAAAGCAGCCATTGGATATCAGACATTGATTTTGTAGAAGATGAAGTTAGATTTTTAAAAAAAGCGCTTCATAAATATCATGCTTATACCGAGGGCCTGCAACTATATGAGGCAAATAATTTTATAAAAATATTAGAACAGCAGCACACTAATATTCCGGGTATTAAGATTAAGGTGGTTGAACTCTTAAAATTTATTGAGCCTTTTGTAAACGATTCGGATAAAGAGATCGGGGTTGACCTGGTTGAAAAATTCATCGCGCTCGAAACTGAAATAAAGGCCTTAACTGAATATTTAAGGCTGGTTAAAAACCTGGTTTTTTCCTTTATTGAGGAAGCGGTCAAAGCAGGAAAGTCTATTGATATTACTGATTTAAAAAAGATAAATAATAGCCCCTGATCATCGGGAAGCACTTGAGAGCGCCCTTTATAACCGATTTGAAAAAGTATAAAAATTAATTTAATAAAATCATGAAAACGATATTAGTATTAACAGATTTTTCTCCCAATGCCGATTATGCAGCACATTATGCCTTAAAGATAGCCCAAAGTATAAAAGCAAATTTGCTATTGTGTAATATCTACGAGTTACCGCAGGGCCCAAGAATTTCAGACCGCAATGCCTGGCCGTTGGAGGCTTGTGAAAAAAACAGCATTGAAGATCTGGGCAAACTGGCTGCCCGGTTAAAATCAGAAATTAACCAATGCCCCCATATTCATTTTAGGCCCGAAGTCAATCAATGCAGCCTGGCTGGGTCGGTAATCGACCGAATAAATGAAGTTGCGGGCAAATACAATATTCTGATGGCGGTAATCTCTAAACATAGTGCGGGTATCCTATCTACAATGCTTTCTGGCAACCATACAAAAGACATCATTGAAGAAGCCGAATTTCCGGTGATGGTAATTCCTCCCCAGGCAAAGTTTAACGGGTTTAAAAAAATCTCATTTGCAACCGACCTGGCCCATAACGGCATGGATATTTTGCACAGCTTATATGGAATAACCAAATATTTTGATTCCGAAATTTTGATTACCCACGTAGCGGCTGACAGATCAATGGAAATTGAAAAGGAACATATTACCAAATACTTTTTTAACCAGGAAACTGCCCCGCCCCACTATCCAAAAATATATTACAGGGCCATACAAAATAAAAGTGTGATAGCAGGCCTGGATTGGGTGGCTGAACATACCGACATCGATTTGATGGTATTAGTCCACCGTAAACGCAATATTTTTCAAAAAATATTTGAAGAAAGCGTAACACAAAAACTGGCTATAAGCTTGGCTAAGCCGCTGCTGATCTTTCCATTTTCAAAGGTCAGCGAGAGTCTGCCTGTATTTTAAAAATCAGCTAACCCCTAAAACCAGCAAAATGCCCATGGCCCTAAACGGGAATGGGCGTTTTGCTTTATGCGGACATACGTAAGATATACGTAAATGTTTCATTAATAAAGTGATCTCTGTCATTTATTGGCACAATAGTCGTCATTCCCTGCGCCTTGAGTGCGCCCTACTTTTGATCATCAATCAAAAAACAAAATACGATGAAAAATTTAAGTAACAACATCTCAACACTTGCCATCATAATCACTGCGGTTATTTTAGGCACCATGCCCCAACGTTTATTGGCGCAAACAAATTACAAGTTGACTGCCGATAAGGATGTCAACATGAAATTGTCGGGTACGTCCACCCTGCACGACTGGACCATGAATGCAAAAACTTTCGGCGGTGAGGCACAATTTGGCTTTAAACCGGGTAATGAACATCAACTCATTTCTCTTAAAGCTTTAACTTTTTCGCTTGCTGTACTTGATTTGAAAAGCGGGGAAAGCGGATTGGATAAGAATGCTTATAAAGCATTAAAATCTGATGACAATAAAAGCATTACCTACAAATTAAGCGCTGCTACCATAACGCCGGACAAAGGAAATAAATTTCTGATCAAAACTCGTGGCAACCTAACTATCGCCGGTGTTACCAAAGAAGTAACCATGGATGTTTATGGTGTAGTTAACGCGGACGAGACTATTAGCTGTACCGGATCTGAAAAGTTAAACATGACCGACTACCAGGTTAAACCACCCAAATTTATGCTGGGCGCGATGAAAACCGGCGATGCCATTACCCTGGATTTTACGCTGGTGTATAAAAAACAGGCAGGTGCATAAAACAAATTTATTTACCCATTATCTATTAACACATATCATGAAAATTAAACTGATAATACTTTTTTGCATGGTTACTGCCGTAGCAAAAGCACAGGAATCACAAATGCAATATTTCCGTCCCAACAATATGTATGGCGTAAATATGTTTGAAACCAGTAAAAAAGACACTATCCCATTCACCGGAATGAAAGTAAGAGTTGGAGGAAACTTTGAAATGGAGTTCCAGGGATTGAGAAACTTTAATACCGCTACACCCTTAACAAAAACAGGGTTTGTTGGCAATGTAAACAGCTTGATACCGCTAAGCAATGGGTTTGACCTGCCAATGGCCAATCTGAATGTTGATGCCCAGTTAGAAGATGGTATCCGGATGAATATAACCGTCTACCTGGCTACCAGGCACCATGAGGATACTTGGGTTAAAGGCGGCTATATTCAATTTGATAAATTATTATTTCTGCATAGTGACCTTGTAAATCAACTGATGAAAAGCTTTACCATTAAAATAGGCCAGAATGATATTGATTACGGCGACCAGCATTACCGGCGGTCTGACGGGGGTAATACCATTTACAACCCTTTTGTTGAAAATTATATCATGGATGAATTTGCTACCGAAATTGGGGCCGAAGTTTATTACCACAGTACATCCGGGTTGTTTTTAATGGGTGGAATATCTGATGGCGAACTTGACCCTACAGTTATTACAGCCACTAAAATCGATTCTTTAACAGGTCAACCTAATAAATATGACCCTGCTTTCCATGGAAAAATAGGTTTTGATAAACAAATTAACCCAGACTTTAGGTTCAGGGTAACAGGCTCATTCTATACAGTTAACAGCGATAACAGCAATACCCTTTTTGGCGGTGACCGTACCGGGTCGCATTATTTTGATGTAATGGAAAACCAGGCCGTTGCAAATGCCACTGTATTAAGCGATGAAAATGATTACAGTCCGTTTTCGGGAAGATTAAACCCCGGATTTAGCGAGGAATTGCATACTTACATGGGAAACTTGTTTTTAAAATACAAGGGACTGGAGTTTTTTGGGACAATTGAAGACGCGCATGGGAGGGCTATTACAGAAACCGTAAACAGGCAAGCTACCCAGTATGCCGCAGATTTGATATACAGGTTTCCCCAAGGTAAAGAAAACTTTTGGGTGGGCTTTCGTTACAACACCGTAACCGCGTTGTTGCAGGGATATACCTCAAATATTACGGTTAACAGGGAAGCCGGCTCGTTTGGGTGGTTTTTAACAAAAAACATTATGATGAAAGCCGAGTATGTTAACCAGGACTATTTGAATTATGCTACCAATAATATCCTTAATGGTGGGAATTTCCACGGAGCCATATTAGAGGCCTCTATTGCCTTTTAATGCTATACAAAATCCCCTGGCTTGTCGCTAAGGGGATTTTTTTAAATCTGATTCAAATCCTACCACCATGAAAAATTTATTGATCCCCGGGCTAATTGCCGGGTGTATATTATTTGTACTTAGCTATGGCGGCCTGTTTCTGGCTATCCGGTTTTTCCCGGCCCTGTTTACAGAATATAATAACCCGTTGTTTAATTCTGATGGCAGCAGGGATGCGCTTTTCTACCTGCATGCTTTCGTGTTCAGTTTCGCGCTATCATGGTTTTGGGACCGGTTTAAAAGCTTGTTCAAAGGCCCGTGTTTGTTGCGGGGATTAGAATTTGGACTGGTCTATTCGGTTGTTGCCTTACTACCCGTTATGTGGATCTCGTTTAGCGCGCTGGATGTCACTATTGTTATGGTATTAAGCTGGTTTGTGTATGGATTACTACAGGCAAGCATAGCGGGAGTGGTATTCGCAAAGGTTAACCCTTAATCAACAACCTTATGGCAATGCGACATAAAAACATTAGCTGGACATTTCTGCTGTTCATTGCGCTCAGCGGTTTCATTGTTCCGGGAAGAAAACCGGGAACAACGGAAACAAGAAAATGGGTGGTTAGCGAAAGCAGCAATCTGTCTGTTAACGGCACTACCAATATCAATAAGTTTGCATGCGAGATCCCGGCGTATGACCGAACCGACACGCTCTTTCTCAAAAATAAAAGTGATAAAGAGGTCGCTTTGTCGGGAAATATCGACTTAAAGGTTCAAAGTTTCGATTGTCATAATTCCATAATGACCCACGACCTGCGGAAGACTTTGAAAGAGACCCAGTTCCCATTGCTGCATATCAGCTTTCTGTCACTCAATAAACTGCCGGTTTTAACTGCCGGGTCCGAAACTATTACCGGCCTTGTTGATATTGAAATTGCGGGGGTACGCAAGCGCGTCGAAGTAAATTATCAAATCTCTGAAGACGCACAAAAGATTATTCATTTGCTGGGTTCGCGCGATGTCAATTTCTCTGATTTCAACCTCGTGCCTCCAAGAAAATTAGGTGGCATGATACAAACAAATGACAAGCTAAGCGTGGGTTTTCATCTGAAAATAAAACAGCTGGACTGATTTTATATATCAGCACAATGTTAAGATGCCAGGGCGAGAAGCGGACCAACAGCCATAATGTTAAATTATACTCCTTATTGGGAATGGCTGGAGGATTTGTGAACGCGGCACCCTTTTTAGGTTTTCCGTTTTTAAATACCAATGTAACCGGTCATGCCGCATTATTTGCCGAACGTATCGCTATGCGCGATTGGAAAATGGCAAGAGTTGCAGCACTATGGATGTTTCTTTTTTTTGCAGATGCCTTTATTTCAGGATTGGTTGTTTTTCAGATAGCGTTAGGCGCTGTTATAACCAGTTAAACAACAATATTTAAAAAGCGACAGCACCCTGATATGTGCTCAAGATCATTTTTTTGAGGTATTAACGTCATGCTTTTCTTTGTCCGTTCGGGCCATATTTGTATCAATAAAAAGCATTATCAATTATGGCTAATATATTAAATGCCCCGACAAGATGGGCCGACCAAACAACAACTCCACCCTCTAATAATTTATGGAACAAATGGCTGGATATTGCTGATACGCAAGCTAAAAATCAAACCTTTTGGTTTGTATTTTCGCTGATTTTACAAGGCGTATTTTTCCTGCCCGTTCCGGCATTGCTCATTTTTTATTATAACGCACCAATAATTGTTCTTGTTATTACCATGGCTTTGTTTTTTGGCAATGTCATTGCAGGCATGGGTGGTTCTGGCATACGGATGCTGCTTTCGTTATTTGCCGCAAGCGTGGTTATCCACTTGCTTATGTTGGCCATCTTTATTTTATAGGCCATTATAGGCTTTTCCCTTTTTTAATGGGAAACAGGGCAAATGTATTAAAACAGTTGACCTGTACAATTTATTAGAGGGGGCTACGGAGCCTATTATTATTGTTTATAGAAAGATAAAATCAAATAAACTGTCGCAGGCTCTGTGCCTTCCTAATTCGCATATTATTTTAATGCGTTTACCCTGTAATGGGATAGCTGGTATAGCGCGGCGCGGCAACGTTGTATTTATCGGCAAGAAGTTGATCCGTGGCCGGTTATTTTGAGGGTTGAGTTTTTGTGAACAAATTATTTTTGCAATCTTTATCGCACGCACAAGCTTTGCCTACACATTTATTTTGCTGCCATAGGTCAAGGTTTTGTATCGTTTGATTGGCAGCCTCCTGCAAATCTTCATCAGTGGTACCGCCCTGAGGCGAATAAGAAGGCACGTTGGAGAGCTTTATTCCATAAATAGCTGCAGCCCTCTTATCAATATGATCAGTCTCTGCCGAACAGGTTACTATATATTTTACGCCCAATGCGGCCAGCTTTCTAATAACAAGCGCCGAAACATCATCATTAGTAAAAACAATCGCCGCATCTTTACCCTCCGCATAATTTACGGTGTCAATCCCCAGGGGATTAGCTATGAGCGTTATATCGTGTTTTTTTTGATTTGCCTTTGCCAAAAACTCTTTTTCGAAAGGCTTTATGTTGTATACTACCGCTTTCATTAGCTATATATTTATCTAACAAAAATATAGCAAGGCCCTGTCGCGGGGCATGAGCCCTGTCAGTAAGAAAAGTGATTGTTGTCAGTTTTTCATTTTAGCCAGGCGATCTATGTTTAATATAGTAATTGAACTCCCCTTTTTATCAATTAGCCCCTCGTCCTTAAAATCAGATAAGGTACGGCTAACGGTTTCAGTTGCCATCCCGGCCATCGCTGCCAGGTCCTCTCTTGCAATCTTGAAACTTTCAGCGGTATTGGTTTGCTGGCGCGAAAGCCGCACCATCGCTTCTGCCATTCTTTTCCTGACAGAATGATAGGCCAACTGTAATAACTGTTCTTCCTTTTCGCGGATATCGTTTGATAACAACTTAATAAATTCCCTTGCAACTATAGGGTACATATTTAACAATTGTTCCAATTGGTCTTTTGGGATCAGTATTAGCGTACTATCCTCCAGCGCGGTTGCCGTATCAGAATAATCTTCGTTTGACAACATCGCATGCACACCCAGGTACGTTTCTGCACCATAAATGCCGGTCATTAATTCGCGACCGTCTTCGGCCATTTTTGTTGCTTTTACATTTCCGTTTATCACAAGATAAAGTCCGTTACCTTTGTCGCCCTCATAATAAATAACCTGGTTTTTTTTAAACTCTCGGATTTTTCGCTCATTTATAATTTTTTTCAGCTCATCCAATCCGTTATTCCTGGCAATCATTGCACCCAATCTGTCTAATGATTTGCTGTAAAAATTTTGTTGAAGTTCTTTTTTCTTCATACGGCTTTCTATGGCGTTCAAAAGTTCCATATCGTCAAAGGGCTTTGTCAGATAATCATCGGCACCCATTTCCATTCCTTTACGCAAATCTACCCGCTCGGCTTTTGCCGTTAAAAAAATAAAAGGAATAGCGGCTGCCTCCGGAGATTTGTTTAGCATATATAACACCCCATAACCGTCAAGTTCGGGCATCATGATATCGCATAAAATAATATCAGGTAAAGTTTTCATAGCCAGATCGACCCCGGCTTTGCCATCTTGCGCCGCATAAACCTGGTATCCGGCCAACTCCAATATTTCCACTACATTTTCGCGGATGTCGTTATTGTCTTCAATGATAAGTACTTTCTTACTCATAATAGGGGGAATGAAATTGTGAATGATGTACCTTCGTTTATGTTACTTTTAAAATTAACCTTTCCATTCATGAGGTCGGCATATCGGGCTACAATATTTAATCCTAAGCCGGTGCCCGGTATATTACCGGTATTGTGCGCCCGGAAAAAAGCTTCAAATAAGTGCTTTTGATCAGTATCCGGAATACCAATGCCATTATCTTTAATGGTAATTATACAAGCGTCTCCGTTGATCTCGGTATTAAATTCAATAAAGGTGTTTTCGCCGGAATATTTAATGGCATTGGCCATCAAATTGATTACACAATTTTTTACCAGGTTTTGATCAAGCGTAACCATCTTTTCGACACCGGTGTGCTGGTATATAATATTCTGGTTTTGCTTGGCAATCATTTGCATTTCTTCCGTTATTTCTTCTGACAGTTTAACCAGGTCAAAATTATTAAACGTAGGTTCCACTTTCCCGGCTTCCAATTTCTCGAGCGAAAGGAAGTCATTTAATATAGCAGTAAGGTTGCCAACCGCAGTTTTTATCCTTGCAACATGTTTAGTAATATTGGGATTATCAAATGGAGCGGCATATTTCTCAATCAATGACGAAGATAATTGTATCGCGCTTAACGGCGTTCTAAATTCGTGCGAAGCCATTGAAACAAACCTACTTTTTAGCTGTCCCAGTTCTTTCTCTTTTACAAGAGATAAACTAACCTCTTCCTTGGCTTGTTGTAAGGCCTCTACTGTATGCTGCAATGAACGAGTGCGCTCTTCTACCAATTCTTCCAGGTGGGCCGCATATTCTCTCAAACGTTCTTCGGCTTCACGTTGGTGGCTTAAATCATGAATGAAGCCGGTGTAAATTTTACGTCCTGAAAACTGTACCTCGCTTACGCCCAACCTGAATGGGAACCGCGAACCGTCTTTGCGTAACCCTGTCACCTCACGGCCAATACCGATAATATGCGGGTCACCTGTTCGCTGATAGCGATGCAGGTAGCCATCGTGTTGCTCTTTGTCGGGCGGAGGCATTAACATAGAAATATTGTTCCCGATTACTTCCTCTTGTGAATATTGAAACAAATTGCATGCAGCAGGATTTATTGACTCGACTTTCCCACGGTCATCTATAGTAATGATGCCATCTATAGCGTTTTCAATAATTGCTTTTAACAGGGCTGCATTTTCCATGGTTAATTGTCTAATAATGATAGCTGTCACAAATATGGACAATGTACGGCACACAAAATATAATTATTTACACGGTAAAAAGTGACGTCCGTCATTTTTTGTCTAAACCAGTATGATATATGCGTAACTGGTATTGACAATAAACCAAGGTATGACCCGCTTTGACTAAAGCTATAGCCGGTGAAATCAGACTGGACCGGACCTGAAGCCCATACTGGTTTTATACTGATTTACCGTAGTACTTAATGTTCATATCAAGCTATTGGCGATATATCCGCAGGCGCGGTTAGCGGTAACTAAGAATAATTTCTTGTATCTCTTTTAATGTTAGGATGTACATGACACCTCCGTTATCAATAGCTGAACTGGGCATCCTTGGGAAAGTTGCCTCGGCTGGCGATTGGGCAATAGTTATTCCTCCATGTTTTTTTATGGTCTGTAAACCCGCTGCGCCATCACTATTTGCCCCTGTTAATATTATACCGATAAGTCCGTCTTTGTATGCTATCGCCGCAGATTCGAACAGGACATCAATGGATGGACGACTGTACAGTACCAACTCATCACATGAAAGGGAAAAGGTAAGGTCCTTTTCAATCAGTAAATGATAATCGGGAGGAGCTATGTAAACAATACCTTTTTCAATTTTTTCTTTTTCGTCTGCCTGTTTGATTTGTATTTTGCACTTAGGCTGTAGTACTTCTTCCAGCAGGGTTTTTTGGTCTTTACTTCTATGTTGTACTACTATTAGGGGCAATGGATAGATGGGAGGGATTTTTTCAAGTAGGATAGATAGAGCAGTTAATCCGCCGGCAGATGTGCCAATTACAATTGCGCCAAGCTTTTTGTCTGCATTAATCATCTTCATTCGTTTTTCATAAATATTTTCTCATTTCGGTCTACGTCTTGAAAATGTTTTTTTTTGTCGGCGTAAAGCAACGATTCTTTATTTCCTAAACCAAGAAAGCCGAATGGGCACAAGCTTTCATAAAAAAGATTGATAACATTATTCTGGAGCTTTTGGTTAAAATAGATAAGCACATTCCTGCAAATAATTAGTTGAAATTCGTTAAATGATTTATCAATTGCAAGATTATGTGCCGCGAAAACAATATTCTGTTTTAAAGATTTATCAAGCAATACTGAGTTGTATTTGGCTATATAATATTCTGAAAAAGACATTTTCCCCCCGGCTTTCTGGTAATTTGAAGTATACTGTTTCATGTTTTCAAGCGGATATACACCTTCTTTTGCAATCTGGAGTGATTTTTGATTAATGTCGGTTGCATAAATCAGGGTCCTGTTCAAAAGGCCCTCTTCTTTAAAAAGCATAGCAATAGAATACACTTCTTCGCCGGTTGCGCACCCTGCTATCCATATTTTAATGAAAGGATATGTGGCGAGGCGTTTAATTATATTGTTTCGCAAACTTTTATAAAATGCAGGATCGCGAAACATTTCGGTAACAGTAACAGATATATCCTGGATAAATTCTTCAAATAGTCTTTCATCTTTTAATATAACTTTCCCCAACATATCAATTGTCTCAATCTTGCGATTGGTCATAAAATTATTTATTCTTCTTTTTACCGAAGCTTCGGAATAATCTGTAAAATCATATCCATACACATATCGGATAGCATCAAGCAGATCTGTAAATTCTTTATTTTCCGAATTCATATTATATTATCCAATGATTCATTTTTTCAATAAGCAACGTCATATTTACCGGTTTTGAAACATAGTCCCAGGCACCTGCCTCCAAACATTTTTGCTCATCCCCCTTCATGGCCCTGGCTGTAACGGCGACAACAGGGATATTTTTTAATTCATCCTTGTGTTTTAAAATCTCCAGCGTTTCGTAGCCGTCCATCACCGGCATCATCATATCCAGGAGGATAATGTCAGGCTTCGGATCACCTTGCAACATTAAAATAGCCTCTTCACCGTTATGTGCGATTATAGTCTTCATTTCCAATACCTCCAGATAGCTCCTTAACGCAAATACATTCCTTTCTTCGTCATCAACAATCAATACAAGCCGGTTTTTTATTTTTTCCATAGTTGTTTTAGCTGTATAGCCATACCCGCATTAACGATAAAAGCTGTTCAATGTTTACAGGTTTGGTAATATAATCGGACATGCCCGCGTTCAGACATTTTTCCCTGTCTCCCTTCATTGCTTTGGCAGTTAAGCCTATAATTGGTAGTTTGCTAAACTTGTGTATGTTTCTAATTTCTTTTGTTGCGTCGTATCCGTCCATTTCAGGCATCATGACATCCATAAGTACCATGTCCATTCCGGGGTGTTCGGCCAGCATTTGCAGGGCCGCTTTTCCGTTTTCAGCAGTCAGGCAATTCAGCCCTTCTTCTTCTAATGCATTCGTTAGCGAATAAATATTTCTGATATCATCGTCAACAATCAATACTTTTTTATTCTTTAAAACCTCGTCTGTTTTATGAAGTTTGCGGATCATATTCTGCTTTTCTTTCGGTAACCGTGATTCTACCCTGTGAAGAAACAGGGTGGTTTCGTCTAATAAGCGCTCATTTGAATCTACCGTCTTCAGTACAACGGTGTTTGCCAACTTATTCAGTCGGTTGTTTTCTTCCTTTGTCAGGTCTTTTCCTGTATAAACAATAATCGGGGTTTTTCTAAGGCTTTCATTCTCTTTTATTTTTTGCATCAGGTCAAAGCCGGTCATATCGGGCAAGCCGAGGTCGACGATCACGCAGTCAAAATTTTCTTCGACCATCATTTCGTAAGCTTCGTTACCCGAGTAAGCCGAAAAGCATTTTACGTCCCCATTCCCTATTAATTCGCGGATAGCGCTATTTTGTTGTTGATTGTCCTCAACTATCAACAGCTTTTTCAGCTTTTTATTGACGAAATTCTCTATTTTAGTAAACGCGTTCTGAAGGTCGTCTTTTGAAACAGGCTTTTTCATAAAGTCGAACGCGCCGAGTTCCATACTTTCTTTTTTTCTGTCGTAGCCGGATATGATCATTACCGGGATGTGTCGCAGATCAGGGTCTGTTTTTAATTGTTTAAGCACGTCGGCACCATCCATAACCGGTAGTTTCAAGTCGAGCAATATCGCATCAGGCTTGTAAAACCTTGCATAACTCAACCCTGTATTGCCTTCCGAGGCGATAATACCTTTGTACAGCCGCTCCCTCGCAAAGGCAAGCAGTACCTGTGCAAAATCCGGGTCATCTTCCATAATAAGAACGATTTTCTCGGTCCCCTGTAAATCGTAGCGATCATCTATAACATCGCCTTCGGCATAACCGGGCACTTCTGCTCTTTTAATTTTTAACACGGGCTCCTCGTTTTCACCTTTTATCGCTACAGTGCGATCCGCAGGTTCCATAATTGATGGATCGAATTTTACGGGCAAATAAAGGGTGAATGTGCTGCCTTTCTCTTCTTCGCTTTGCAGGTGGATTTCACCACCGAGTGCGTTGGCAAGCTCCCTGCTGATGGAAAGCCCAAGTCCGGTTCCCCCATATTTGCGTTTTGTAGACCCGTCGGCCTGTTGAAACGCCTCAAATATTACTCCGAATTTTTCTGCCGGGATACCTATACCTGTATCTGTTACCGATATAGAAACTATTGGCCCTGCCTGGTATAGCTTTTTGTTTTTGAAGGATACATCGGCGGTGTTTACTTTATCGATAGATAGCGTAACCTTGCCCCCTTTATCCGTGAACTTAAAGGCATTTGACAAGAGGTTTCTCACTATTTGCTCCAGGCGCTGTTTGTCCGTTTCGATAACATCGCTTAAATCTTTTTCATTCAGTTTTAGTGTGAGGTTAATTGCTTTGTTTTTTGCGACTTCTGAAAACATTGCCTTAATATTGGAGAGGCTATCTGCAAATGACACATCTGCTATTTCTAACTCCATTTTGCCTGATTCCACTTTCGAAAGATCAAGTATTTCATTGATCAGGTTAAGCAGGTCAATACCCGAATTGTATACATTCTTTGCAAACTCAACGTCTTTTTCAGCCAGTGATTTGCTCTTATTTTCAGAAAGCAATTGCGCAAGTATAAGGATGCTGTTAAGCGGCGTACGCAATTCATGCGACATATTTGCAAGAAATTCGGATTTATACTTGCTGGTCACCACCAATTCGCGCGCTTTGGTTTCAATGTCCATTTTGGCATTCTCCAGCTTCTCTTTTTGTTCTTCAAGCAAACTGGCTTTTTCTTCAAGCTCCTCATTGGTTTGCTGTAGCTCTTCTTGCTGGGTTTTCAAAGACGATTCGGATTTTTCCAATAACTCGGTTTTTTCCTGCAATTCTTCGTTTGACTGTTTTAATTCCTCTTGCTGAGTTTCCAGTTCCTCGGCCTGTCTTTGCGTTTCTTCCAGCAAGTCTTTCAGCTTGCGTCGAGATTGGGCGGCATTAATTACGATGGCTATATTTTCTCCGATCTTGCTTAAAAATTCCATCTGTAGCGGCGAAATCTCCTTAGCCGAACCAATTTCTATAACGCCCTTCAAAACCTCGTCCTGGAGTAATGGCAGCACCAGCAGGTTTTTGGGAATTGTATTCCCTAAGGCCGAGTTTATCCGGATATAGTCATCCGGCACTTCGGTAAATACAATTATTTTCTTCTCGGCAGCAGCTTGCCCCACCAAACCCTCTCCCGGCTTTATGGTGGTGACGTTTTGTTTCCGGAAACTGTAAGCATAGCTGCCTGATAAGCTGAGCTGGCCATTGTCAAAAAGATATATTGCGCCAATTTGAGTGTTTAAATAAGCGCATAATTGATTAATGACGGACTGGGCAAGCTCAGTTTCGGTTTTTTCGCCCCTTATTTTTTCATTTAGCTCAAAATTCCCTGTCAGTATCCAGTTTCTGTCCGCGCTCTCATTTTCGGCTTTTTTAAGCGCACGCAGGTTGGTGCTGATGATAATGAACACAGTTATAAGTACTATAGCAATAATCGCAAGCAGCGCAATAAAAACCGTACTAAAATCACGGGCATCTTGATCGCTTGATCGTTGTCGTTCTGCAAGCAGCTTATTTTCAATGCCCTTACTATTGGCAATTATTCTTCTTATCTCATCCTCAATTTGTTTTCCACGCCGGGTGGCCATAAGGCTTTTAGCGGCTTCAAAATCTTTTTTTCTGAGATTAATTATATCTACCAGGTGATTCTGCGACAACTCTATTTGTTTCTGTAATGCATCGACGTTTTTTTGCTGGGCGGGGTTATCCACTGTTAAGGCCCGTATTCTGTCCATGTTTTGACGGATTGAGTCCCATGCGTTATTATAAGGTTCAAGGAAAACCTCGTTGCCTGTAACAACATATCCCCTTACGCCTGTTTCTGCATCTACTGTTTTTGTTATTATGATGTCAAACTCCTCCAATACTTCGTGACTGTGGTTTACCCATTGTGTAGTATCAATAAAACTTTGATTGTTCCTTTTCGCAAAAAAAGCGGTAGCAACAAGGATTATCGTGCATAACATAAATCCGGAAAGGATTTTTTGGCTTAGCGTTATTTTCATGGTTTAGGATTTTAAAAAGATAAAATAAGTGTTACTGGTCGTATTAAGTATCTTCATGGTAAAAATGGACAAAGCAAATTAAACTATTGCGGCAAAAAATATTAAAGCATCAAACTTGCGGGCTTATCATTTTAGGTAAAGTGAAATAAAATGCCGCCCCTTCATTTACCTTCGCCTCTACGCAAATCGTTCCCCCATGCTTTGTAACTATACGGTGAACAATAGCTAACCCAATACCCGTGCCTTCAAACTCAGCAATACTATGCAACCGCTCAAAAACGCCAAACAACTTATCAGCATACAACATATCAAACCCCGCACCATTGTCTTTTACATAGTATGTCGTTTCATTTTCCGAATCTATAGCGCCAATTTCTACTTCGGGCCTTTCCTTCTTCGCTGAATATTTAATTGCGTTTGAAATCAGGTTCATCCAAACTTGTGATATCAACGGCTCATCTGCATAACATTCAGGCAGGCTGTTTACCCTGATCACAGCTTTACGGAGTGTAGAGCTATTATTTTCGCGCAGAATATGCCCCACTATTTCATGCGTATCTAATTGCCTTTTTTGTACTTCTTTCCGGCCAAGTTTTGAGAATGCAAGCAGGTCATCAATCAGCAGCCCCATTTTTTTAGTATTGTATTGAATTTTCCCCAATAACTTTTTTGCGCCGTCATTTAGTAACTCACCATAGTCTTCTTCAAATATTCTTGAAAATCCGTCCATTGCCCTTAAAGGGGCCCTCAGGTCATGAGAAACTGAATAAGAAAATGATTCCAGTTCTTTGTTGGTGGTTATAAGTTCAGTAATATTATTTTGAAGGTCGTTATTTAATTGTTTGATCTGCTCATCTGCTATCTTTTGTTCGGTTATATCGCGCTCGGTTATTGCAATAGATTTATTTTCATTGCCCGAATCTGCTATTACAGCTGCCGAGAAAAGGACATCCACCAATTTCCCATGTTTTGTTATGCGTTTTGTTTCTAATAACTCAATCTTTTTCCCCTTCAATATCTTATTTACTATTTTCCCAATTTCCATTTGCATATAGCCAGGGATGATATTCCATATCTTCATTTTTAGCGCTTCGCTTTCCGGGTAGCCGTATATTTTTTCAGCCCCTTCGTTCCATGAGATAATCTTTCCCTCATTGTCGTGGATATAAATGGCGTCGTTTGATTGTTTTACAACTGTTGCCAAATAATTCCTGATTTGTTCTACCTGCTTGATCTCGGTAATATCCCGGGCATTTACATACCATTTTTTATCTTTTATAACTACCTTCCATTGCAGCCATTTTAGGCTTCTGTCTTTGCAGTAAATACGGGTATCGATAGAGAAGCGCTCTTTTGGTTGTTTTACCAGGTCATTAAACCGGCCCTTGTCTTCATTATTCAGGAAAAATGATAGCGCTGTTCCCCGCGTTTCTTCTGGCGAAAACCCAAGTATGGTTGTAAAGGCAATATTTATCTCCTCTATTTTAAGCGTAGTTGCATCGATGATACCAATAATATCGGCCGAGTTATTTATGAGTAGCTCGCTTTTTTGTAACGAGATGTTTTTATCAATCAATTCCCGCTTTTGTAACTGCACCTTTAAATGCACGTTCACCTTTGCTTTTACTATCTCCGGGTCCAACGGTTTAAAAAAATAATCTATCGCCCCTTCTTCAAAGCCTTTCATCATAAATTGGTGCTCTGTGCGTTCTGCTGAAGCAAAAATAATAGGGATATCTTTTGTCTTTCTGTTCGATTGCAGGATCTGGGCCACTTCAAAACCATCTAATTCGGGCATTTTTACATCCAGGATGATGAGATCAATGGGTTTATTTAAAGCAATTTTTAAAGCCTCTTTGCCATTTGTAGCACATAGAATTACCCTATCCTTGTTAGTTAATAATTGTTCTAATGCGAAAAGATTAGCTTCTTTATCATCAACTATCAGGATAATCGCTTTAAATTTTTGTTCCATGTTTCAAATAAAGTATGAAAAAGTAATTTCAGTCAGGTATGTATTTAGCATTACGGAACCCCTGTTTTAAAAATAGAACCCCTTCGGGGTTTGCTTTGTAAGCCCATTTTGCCGCCAAAGCTTTCAATCGGCATTGACCTGACCGCTCAAAAGTTTTTATTCCTACCACTTTTTCCAAGTGATGTCAAGTTTGCCGGAAGTTCAATCCTACGCCGAAATGAATAGAATGAGGTAATCAGGATAACCGAAGCCTACATTATTTATTAAATAAACATGTCGGATAATTGGCTTGTTGAACCAAATCTAACGGTTTTTTACAAAAAAAAATATCGCTTTTTAATGGTTTTTTGGATGTGAAAAAAAAACTTCAGTAAAATTGCCGACGAGAAAAAAAAGTTGTTTAATAAATTATACGTATTGCCCAAAAGCTAAATTTTCTACAAATTAAGATAACAACGGAACTTTTTTCACTGTATGTCACTTGATTTTTACCTTGCAAATTTTAAAAAGATGAGAACCCGTTGCCTGAGCAGGCGCTCAATTAATACGAAATAAGGAAAACTTAATAATTCTAAATCATATGTTCAGAACAATGTTTTAAATGGCTGAATTTAACTCCAGTCCGTATAAAGATCATCAAAGGCGTACAATGTTCAATGAAAAAAGATAGCAAAATTCTGGTTCAGTTGAGACTTCCATTTGGAATGCTTCGACATTGGGGTTTGCTGAATTTCGATCAGGGCAACGCATTAAAAATAATTATGCGAATTAAGGAGGCTCCGTAGGTACCTCCTCTAATAAATCATACAGGCAAACTATTTTAACGCGTTTGCCCTGGGATTTCGATAACAATATGTTAATATTAAAATTTCCTTTCAGTAATTTTATGAATTTACTTTTGTTGCAAAATGCAACAACGAACAGAGCAGGAACTCTTCTTACTTATGCAGGGTTCTTCATACCCCGCATTTGATGAGTTATATAATCGGTTGTTTAAAACGTTGTTCCGCATAGCTTTAAAAAAAATTGGTAACGCAGATGATGCTGCCGATTTAGTACAGGATGTGTTTATGGAATTTTGGGATAAACGTGAAAAGACAATTATCAACATTCCTGTGAAAAATTATCTCCGAACCAGCCTTACCTACAAAATGTCTAATTATTTCCGCACCCGCGGGTTTCAGGAGAAGCATATCAGGAACTTTGAGCTATTTATACAACAGGACCTGATTAAGGAAACATTCCCGGACGTTTTAGACCTACGGCGAGCCGAAGGCAGTTATGATGAAATAGTGGCGATCATTTGCCAGACTATTGATGAGATGCCTGCTAAAATGAAAGAAATATTCAAATTGTCGCGCAATGAGAAATATACTATCAAAGATATAGCCGAACACTTAAATATATCTCCTCAAACTGTTAAAAATCAGGTAAGTAAAGCATTCGTCCGTGTGCGGCGGGCCACCGCAGGCAAATCTGTTTCAAGCCTATATATTTTGTTTTTGCTTTGGTTAATAATTAATTAACAAAAAGGTAACTTTAATTTTGTGGTACTTTTTCGCATTTGTGTTTTTATAGTATGAATGCAACACAAACGAGGAAACTTTAAAAACTATGTCAGCAGGCTTTCCAAAAAGAAAGCTTCAGCCCTGGAGAAGAAAATCTTTGCCCGCTGGTTCAACCAATTGGATTTAAGTGACAATGTACTGGCCGATGGCGACGAGGATACTATTCAGGAAAAAGTACGCCGGGCACTGCAAAACCACGCTTTTAATACGCCGCCGCAGCCAGCTATAATCTATTCTCAATTTTGGTTGCGTTCGGCAGCGGCCGCAGTATTGATTTTTTTATGCTCAGCGCTTTATTTTCATCTTAAACCGCCGCGCCCCGGGCAATTGGTGGCCTACCGGGAAATACATACGCTGAAAGGCGAACGGAAGATGATAACGCTCGAAGATGGTACAGTTATCCAGTTAAATAACGAAAGCAGTTTAAAATACCCTGAAAATTTTAGCGGCAATTCACGGGAAGTTTACCTAAAAGGCGAGGCATTTTTCAAGGTTACGCATGATCCGGCTAAACCTTTTCGTGTGCATATGGATGGGATGAACGTGGGGGTACTGGGAACTTCATTTGACATTAAAAACTATCCGGAAGATAAAAACATTTCGGTAACCGTAGCTACCGGCAAAGTTGGTGTAAGTAAACCCGGCGGCAAACAAGCCTTTTTGCTAATGCCGGGCGATCGCTTATCTTATGACAGGTTAAGCGGTAAAATAACGCAGAAAAAAGTTGATCCGGCGAACGAGACTGCATGGCAACAAGGCGAACTGGTGTTCAGGGATGAACGTTTGGAAATGATATGCCGCAGCCTTGAGCGCTGGTATAATGTAAACATGCACATCCCAAGCAAGTCTTTACAGGATAAAAAGATAAGCCTGAAAATTAAGGGCGATGATTTCAACAGTGTAATAAACATGTTGTCGCTGTCTGGCGGCTTCCACTACTACCTCAAAGATAAAACGGTGGTGCTAACCCGTTCAACAGGCAAGTAAACAAGGTGATCCACAAAAAAAGGAGGTGATGGGATAGAGAAAACACAAACACAAATAAACTGATAGAGGGCCAAAAAATAAGCGGAAGTGTTCGCATCACTCCCGCCCAAAGATAGCCCCTCATGATCCTTTGAATTTTCGTAACAACAATCATTAAAGAAACTATGTACAATACTACAAAAAGAAGTTTATTAAAGCTACTAAATTTTATGACGAGGCTTGCTTTTATAGTGATCATCCTCACGTCAACCCTGACGGGTGTGCTCATGGCCCGAGAAGTAAAATCCCAAAATATCTCGGAAACCAAAGTTTCCCTTGATCTGAAGAATGCCGATCTCCGGAAGGTGTTTACCCAGTTGGAAAAGCAATCCGGTTTCCGGTTTTACTATGACCAGGAGATTGGCAATATGCAAGGGGTTACGCTGAAAGAAAACACGACGCTGGACGTGCTTTTGAAAAAATTGGCCGATCAAAAAAATCTCCGGTTTGTGCAGGAGAACAGCCTGATCGCGGTTACCAAGGCCCCTTTACCAATACCAGTACCGCCCGGTTCCATCAAAGGCCACATTCTGGAATTTGAAACGAATGAACCTTTGCCCGGCGCTTCTATCCGTATTGTTGAACTTAACAGAGGGTTGAGTTCTGATGTAAAAGGCGCGTACCATCTGGAGAATATCGCACCCGGGAAATATACCCTGCAGGTTTCATTTGTAAGTTTTACTACTGAAAATATACCGATAGAAATTACATCCGGAAATGAATTAACGATAGACGTTAAACTTAAATCTTCAAGCAACCTGAAAGAGGTAGTGGTTACGGCATTAAATATGAAACGTGATATTACCAACACCGGTTACTTAGTAGAAAGTCTTGATGGTAATGATGTAAATGAAAATAAAACCCCCAATATTATTAATGCACTTGCCGGTAAGATAGCTGGTGTAGACGCAAGTAACACTTCTGATGGTGTAGCTGGTTCAAAGCGAATTACTATAAGGGGGATAACGTCAATATCCGGAAATAACCAACCATTATGGGTAGTAGATGGCATACCTATTAATTCAACACCAATTACTAACGCAAGCGCAAATAACGGTGGTATTGATTTTGGCGATGGCTTAACTGGTATTAATCCTGATGATATAGCAAGTATTACTGTGTTAAAAGGGAATGCAGCGGCTGCGTTATATGGCTCAAGAGCATCTACCGGTGTTATTTTAATCACCACAAAATCCGGAGCGGATGTTGCTAAAGACAAAGTCCGTGTTGATTTAAGCAGCACTTATACACTTGACCAGGCAATTAACTATACCAATTGGCAATATGAGTATGGCCAGGGTACAGCGGGTCAAAAACCAACTACTCAACAAGAGGCGCTTGCTTCAGCTGCAGATTGGGGCGGTAAATTAGATGGGAGCCCGGCTGTACAATTTGATGGTGTAAGCCGTCCGTATGTGGCCCAAAAAAACAATATGGCAAATTTTTACAGGGATGGCCAAACTTTAACGAATGCGGTATCATTATCGGGGAACACTGGAATCACAAATTATAGAATATCCGCATCAGATTTGAATAATTCAGACGTAGTGCCTAATACGTCCTATAACAGAGATATTTTTTCGTTAAACTCCCATAGCAAGTTTAAAAAATTAACTGTTAATGCAGTAGTTAATTATACAGCTGACGATGCTACAAACAGGCAAAAAATTGGTGGTAATTTTTCTAACGTCAATTATACAATTTTAAATCTTCCCACAAATGTTAATGTACTTGATTTAAAACCAGGTGTTACTTCAAGCGGAAATGAGTTAGGGCTCACCAGTGAGGGTATACCCACAAACCCTTATTTCGTAACCAATGATATGCATGAGGATGATCAACGAAGAAGAATAAACGCCTCATTAGAGGTACAATACGATTTTACTGACTGGCTGTATGCAAGGGGTCGTGTTTTAGAAGATTACTTTGATTACAATGAAATGGATTATACCCCTCCCGGCGTAATTTGGTCGCCCAAAGGAGGTGGTTTAAATCAAAATGAGGAGACCAATGCTGAGGAAAATTACGAGTTCATTGTTGGTACTCCTACTTTATCACTGGCAAAGAAACTCAAGATAAGTGCCTTTGTGGGTGGAAATGTTTATAATACGCTTTTACAAACAAGTACTATCACAGGTACCCCTTTTGTTTTACCTGGTGTATATACTGTTAATAATCTTTCGGTAAAATATCCATCTACCGGATATTATCAGCAAAGGACAAATTCAATATTTGGTAATATTGATTTGAGTTGGGACCAACTTTACTTAAATTTAACCGGCAGACAAGATTGGTTCTCAACGTTGCCGCTTAATAGCAATACCTTATTTTATCCGGGTGCGTCGCTTAGTTATAATATCGCAACTAAATATTTACCCGGCTGGGTGTATTCTGCAAAAGTGCGGGGTTCAGTTGCCCAGGTTAGCGGCGGCGCAAGTCCATATCAGCTCACACAGTCCTATGTACTGGATCCAAATACATATAATGGTGTTAGCCTTCAAAGCATCGGTAACACTACTGTGCCTAGCGAAAACCTTAAACCATTACTGTCTACCGAAAGTGAGTTTGGTACAGATCTTAGCTTTTTGAATGATAAAGTATCTCTTGCCCTAACTTATTATGCAAGAAAAACCACACAGGATATTGTTACTACGAGTGTTTCTATAGCTTCAGGCTATTCAAATGCCATTTTGAACGTAGGTGAAATGACCAATAAAGGCATTGAATCAACTATTAAAGTAAATGTAGCTAAATCTTCAAAGTTTACCTGGGACATTACCGGCCTGTTTTCGTATAATGCCAATGATGTAGTAAGTTTAGGTAACAATATCTCTAATCTTCAATTAGGACAATCTAAAACCGGCAATGCTTTTATAGATGTTGAAAAAGGATATGCTTACGGGCAGATAGAAGGCTACAGCTATGAGCGTAATTCAGCAGGGCAAATCATTTATGGTGCCAATGGAATTCCTTTAGTGAACAGCCAATTGCAAAAGTTCGGAAGCGGCGTGTATAATAAACTGGGTTCACTAAGCAATAATTTCATTTGGAAAAGTTTTAATTTAGACTTTTTGTTAGACTCAAAATGGGGCGCAAAAATATTCTCAGAAGAAAATTCATTAGCAGTTGCTAACGGACTAAGCACTTTAACGCTGCCGGGCAGACAAAACGGATTGGTTGGAAATGGCGTTAACGCCGCAGGAGCTCCGAATAACGTACTTGTTACCCCCGCTAACTTAAATAACTACTATGCATCCGTGGCATCGGTAACACAAAATTTTGTTTACGATGCAAGCTTTATAAAGCTGCGTGAAGTGGCGTTAGGCTATACGCTACCACAAAAACTTACTGTAAAGACTCCATTTTCACGATTGAATTTATCACTTGTAGGAAGGAACTTGTTAATACTTTACAAAAGGACACCAAATATGGACCCTGAGAGTAATACAACAAGTGATAATGCGCAAGGCCTTCAGGCAACTGTTTACCCGCCGACCAGAAATATTGGCTTAAGCCTGAAAGCATCTCTTTAAAAACACATAGCAGTATAAAATAAGAAATATGAAAAATATAAAATCATTAACGGTTCTCTGCGGTCTCTTTGCAGTTCTGTCTATTTTAGCAACGTCTTGTACCAAAGATTTCCAATCCATCAATACAAGTCCAAATTCGGTCATCAAACCAACATTAAGTTTAGTATTACCTGATATTGAACTGACATTATTAGATAATGCATATTACACCAACATTACGGTTTTGGGCCAGATTATGGACCAGTTCAGTTCATACAGTGCAGATTTTACAACATTAGCAATAGGTAGTAACCCAGAATATCATTTTAATTACCAGTATGGCACACCTATTAAAAATTTAGTTGACTTTGTTAATCAAACTCAGGGCCAGCCCGCATTAATAAATTATAATAGCATAGGAAGGATATTAAAAGTATACGCTTTTCAATCGGTAACAGATTTATACGGCGACATCCCCTATTTTAATGCAGCAGACGGTTACATCACAGGAAACCTGCAACCGACCTACGATCCGCAAAGTAAAATATATGCAGATATGTTTACCGAATTGCAGAACGCCGCCAATAACTTCGACGTTACTCAAACCTTAGCCCAAAATGACATTGTTTATAATGGAAATATAACAAATTGGAAAAAATTTGCCTATAGTTTAATGTTAAGACTTGCGCTCAGGATCGAAAAAGTTGATCCTGTAAATTCAGCGAAGTGGGCAAACGTAGCCTATAGTAGTGGTTTAATGCAAAGTAATGCCGATAATTTTGTTGTTTACTATAAGCCAAACACCTACTATGCTACTACCGCAAACGGCCAGTGCACCCCATTTGTTTATTATAGTACCTGGAAGCTTGCGGCCCCATTGGTAGATTATTTAAAAAGTAATAACGATCCAAGAATATACATATATTCAGTATTGCCCAACGGCGACACCGTAGCAGCACATCAGTTGGGCTTGCCCCCTAATACGCCGGCAAACCTGGTGCCCTTACCGATAACCAGTTACTCTGTTTCTCCGGCTACAACACTTGCCCAATACAGTGCACCATTCATTCACCTTAGCTATTCACAAGTACAACTGATGTTATCTGAATTGTCGTTAAAAGGGATAATTACCGGGCTTGGTGTAAATGATGCCGTGTCTTTTTACAATAATGGGGTAAATGCGGCTATGAACGAGTTGAGTATCTACGGTGGTAATTACACCATTACGCAGGGCTCAATAAACACTTATATTCAAAAGCATCAATTAAATACTGCTATTGCAGATACTGCATTAAGTCAGATCAATACACAGTATTGGGTAGAAACGCAATATAATTTTTATGAACAGTTTTCCAATTGGCGCAGAAGCGGATACCCCGTACTTAATCAGTCTAATTATGTAATTCCCAGAAGATTAATGTACCCTGTAGCAGAAAACAACATAAACGCCGCAGGGGTAGCGGCTGCAGTTAAAGATCAGGGGCCTGATTTAACGAGCACGAGAGTATGGTGGGATAAGTGATTTTTATATTTGTCAACATGTGTTGCAATTGAATAAACCCAATTGCAACACATTATAGAAAAAAATATTCATTTTATGGAAAAGAGAAGAAATTTTATAAAGAAACTGCTGACAAGCACAGCAGTTTTATATGGTATGTCAAACAAGTACGCTTTTGCGCAAATAATGGGCACCAAAGTTCCTGTTTTTAAAGTCGACAACCCGTATGAGGGTATCGACTGGAAAAAAATAATGTATGTTCCTTCAGCATCACATGTTCATATAGAAAGCCAGGAAAAATTAGATAAAATTTATAATGATTTTAAATTGAGGCATATTCCTATTTCTAACTATTACCCTTCCGCGCCCTATTATCCGGCTGAAAAAGTAAAGTATAATCAATTTTTAGTGCAAAACTTTGAGCAGCTCTATAATTCGGATAACAGTAAACCTGGCAACGAAAAATGGGAAAATGGGAAATTAATACCAGGCCCTATTGACTGGAATAAAATCATCATGGATGCTGATAAGGGTTGGTATAATGAGCTGCCGCAAAATGTTAAGGAAAGACTGCCCATTAAAACCGGCGACTATATTTATAAAAAAATACCGCAGGATGTAATTATTTCACCCAACGCAGAACATCATGGCTTTACAAATGCGCCGTTACATGCCTGCGCTCCTGGGTCGTTGTATAGCAGTGGCAATTTTGATGTCCATGATGTTTTTAAAACAATAGAACACGGGTATGCCCCGGGTACAGGTTTAAAATGGCAAGTTGCTTTTCAGAAAATGTTGGATAACCTATTATTCAAAGATGCCGGAGGTGTAACCATTAATCATCCTACCTGGTCGGGTTTACATTATGACCAGGTGATTGAAATGTTAGATTTCGATAAAAGGGTTTTGGGTATTGAAATTTACAACGACACTTGCGCCACAAACTATGGCGAACCTGAGCTTGGTTGGGCTTTAAAGCTTTGGGATGAAATTTTATCGACTAACAGAAGATGCCTTGGCTTTTGTGTGCCTGATCATACAATAGGTCGTGGGAAAAATATATTATTAGTTCCATCGTTTACTGAATACGATTGCTTAAAGGCATACAGAACGGGTTCGTTTTTTGGTGCGTTAACTGGTGAAACAATTAAATTTACAAATATTATGCTTGAAAAAGACCGTCTTAAAATTGGTTTGAATAGTCCGGGCACGATAAGATTTGTAACAAATAATGGGGAGGCACAAAAATCAGTAGCCACAGAAACAACATTTCAAATTCCTTCAAATTCAAATGGAACCCCAGCCATTTCGTACGTTCGGGTAGAAGCAATACATGAAAATGGAGAGCAAATATTCAGCCAGCCAATTCGTTTTTTAGGATAGTACTAAATTGAAAGATATCTCTTCTCATATCTTTAAAACCATCTTTGTAAGCGGTCGCC
>Ga0302315_10000231_pt1 | contig 69008 bp, 72 predicted proteins | sample III_Palsa_N3_1_FD_200532 | JGI IMG/M metagenome (GOLD analysis project Ga0302315, IMG submission 200532) | Peat permafrost microbial communities from Stordalen Mire near Abisko, Sweden - III_Palsa_N3_1 | ecosystem: Environmental > Terrestrial > Soil > Palsa > Peat permafrost | place: Sweden...
AGGATCTCCTAGCGGCGCTGTAAAATTAAAATGCCATGGATACGATCTTTGGCTAAGCGATTTTGCTGATGTAGCGCCATGGTTTCTGATGGAAAAGGCCCAACAATCACGCGATACCAAATGCCATCTTCTGCTTCTATCTTCTGTATTCTCGGCGAAAACCCTTTCAAAATCAATCGGGATTTTAAGCCTTCTGCTGGCACTGACGAACGATAAGCGGCCGTTTGGATCAAATATTGTGGAGCGGCGACTTTGAGATGTGATTTAGCCACGGGTGCTGGTGCCTGTAGCACAATTTCTGGCGTCGGCTTTTCTGCAACCACTGGAGCTTTGGGTAAGGGGAGCGCTTTTAGGGGGGCAGTCGTTGTTTCAGCTATGTTGTCTAAAATAGGGACTTCCATGCCAGGTAAGAGTTGATAAAATTCAAATCGCGCCGCTGCCGCCTTTTGCTTAGAGGGTCGCAGTGGCTTGGATTTTTTCTTAGAAGGAGAGACATCTGTTGCGATAGTGGAGGGTGCAGCGGCTAAGCGCTGCATCAATAGTTGGTAAAGAGCAGCTGATCCTGCGATTCCCACTAACATACCGATGAGCAGCCAAAGCCCGACGGTTGATTGCGTTTGGGGATGGGCCATCTTCGCTCGAGGAGCGGTAGCAGAGCGGGCATACTTTTTCTTTTGTTGATAGATCATATTCTTAAATTCTTATTACAGTTTTTCGAATAACTAAAAAATAACGATTTTCTAGTATTGTAGCAGATTTAGGGTAGAATGAGGGTATCGATTAAAGCTATTTTCAAAGGGGAACAAGATGGAGATTGGATTTGGCGCAGTAGCAGGCCTGATGACGCTGCTGGCAATTGTGGTTATTTTTATGGGTGTTAAGCAGATCCCCCAAGGGTATGAATGGACGGTCGAACGCTTCGGTCGCTATACCCACACCTTAAGACCTGGACTTGGCATTATTATTCCGTTTGCAGATCAAATCGGCGCTAAATTAGTGATGATGGAACAAGTGTTAGATATTGCCTCGCAAGAAATTATTACCAAAGATAATGCCATGGTGCGCGTAGATGCGGTGGTGTTTTTTCAAGTGGTCGATGCGGCCAGAGCCGCTTATGAAGTGAAGGATCTAGAGCGAGCAGTGGGTAATTTAACCCTCACGAATATCCGAACGGTTTTAGGTTCGCTTGATCTCGATGAAGCTTTATCGCAACGCGATCATATTAATTCTCGCTTGTTAGTCGTGATCGACGAAGCGACTGCTCCCTGGGGTCTTAAAGTGACTCGGATCGAAATTAAAGACATTGCCCCCCCACGAGATTTAGTGGAATCCATGGGCGCACAGATGAAAGCCGAACGAGAAAAACGCGCAGTCATTCTAGAAGCAGAAGGGATAAAACAAGCGCAAGTGTTGAAGGCAGAAGGGGAAAAAATTTCTCGCATTCTAGAAGCAGAAGGGCGCAGACAAAGTGCGTTTTTAGATTCAGAAGCTAGAGAACGACAAGGGGCCGCAGAAGCAAAAGCTACCGAGTTAGTGTCGATAGCGATTGAAAAAGGTAACTTGCAAGCCATTAATTATTTTGTCGCTCAAAAATATATTGAAGCCTTAGGAAAAATTGCGACGTCGAATAATCAAAAAATAGTGTTGATGCCTTTGGAAGCGAGCAGTGTGATTGGAAGTCTCGCAGGCATTGGTGAAATTGCTAAAACAGTGTTTTTGGATAAAGATAAGCAAGAAGGAAAATAATCGATGTCTTTTACTGCACCACTTTTATTGACCCATTGGTTTTGGTTTGGGGCAGCAGCCTTGTTAGTGATCCTAGACGTTGTGTTTGGTGCTAATTTTTTCTTGCTATGGATGGGATTATTGGCAGCGGTTGTTGGTGGTATTGTCACTGTTTTTTCGGGACTCTCTTGGGAATACCAAATCATTATTTTTGCCGTTGGTTCGGTGGTGAGTGTGGCGGGTTGGCACTTTTATTTAAAAACGCATGCAACCACCACTGATAGGCCTACTTTAAACAGAAGAGCTGAGCAATATATCGGCCGTGCTTTTGCGTTATCTGAGGCGATTGTGAATGGGCGAGGCAAAATTGAGGTGGATGATTCAAGCTGGCGTGTGGAAGGCGCTGAATTGCCCTTAGGGACCAGAGTGACGGTGGTCGGGGTCGATGGTGTTATTTTAAAAGTTGAAAAATTGGAGAATTTTTAACAAAAACTCCAGGCTGGTAAAAAATATATCCGCGCTTCTTTGTCGTAATCGTAAGGTCCGTTATAGATATAGAATCCTTGTGTTGCCCGTGGTTCTACTGCCATAAATTGTTTAAGATGTTTAATTTTTTTAGGATCTTTGTGGGTGCCGACTGTTACTTCAAAAGGAAGAATAAAAGGTTTTTTGTCTACCACAAAATCTACTTCGACTCCCCCTGTCGTACGCCAATAATAAATACGATGTTGTCCACTCGATTGATCTAGCCAAATATTTAAAATTTGGAAAAACCAATTTTCAAATCGATGGCCTATCAATCCTGTTTTCTTCAGGATTTCTTGTTCATATATTCCTGTTAAAAAGCTAATCAATCCATTGTTTATCAAAAAACCTTTAGGAGATTTTATTAATCTTTTTAACGAAGAACCAATAAAAGGGTAGATCTCCTGATAGACCAAGGTGGCACTTAAATATCCGCGGTATTTTTTGAGTGTTTCCCGAGAACAACCCAAACTTTCTAGCAACTTAACAGAGCCTGTTTGACTAGCCACCACTTCCATGAGTTGTTGGTAAGTATTTAAGTGTGTAATCTCTTGTACAGCTCGAACATCTTTTTCTAAATATGTTTGCAAGTAATTGCCTAAATAAATGAGTGCTTCTTGCTCCGATTTTTTTGAAATGACTTCTGGGAGCCCGCCCCAAATGAGAGACGATTTAAGCGCCTTTTCTAGTATTGATTTGAAAGGACTTAGGGTATTGATAGCAGATTGAATAGTTGAAATGTTTCCTAAAGCAAGATCTAAAATAGAGATACTCGGGATCTCAATATTGTTTTTTAGGCTTGCAGTCTCACGTAGAGAAAATTCTCGTAAATACAATATTTCAATTCGTCCTGCTAGCGTTTCAGCGCTTAATCGGTGTAGCGATAAAGAGCCAGAGCCGGTTAAAATAAATTTAATACCGATAGGTTGATCTTTAAAAATGTCATATAAAATTTTAATTTGTTCAAATAATTCGGGACATTTTTGTGCTTCATCAATCGAAACCCATAGAGGTTCTCCTTGCCCGATTAAGCTCATTGCCTGCTCTTGGATCATCGCTTGTAACTCACCTTTGAAGCAGCGTTGTCTTTCAGCGAGTGTGTCAAAGTTGAAACGAACCCAGCGTCGTTTAGGGTGTTGATCCATATAGGCTTTGATCAAGGTAGATTTTCCAACTCTCCTGGGGCCTAACAAGGCAGTGATATAGGAGGTCTCAAAGGACTGGAAAACTTTCGTTTGAATATCGCGGTTAATGTATTGCATAAATAAGTGCTAAAACAAGTTTTGAATAGTAAAATTACCGGTAATATTACTATTGTAGTCTTAAAAAATCAAAAAATATAGATGGGAGGCAGTCATCAGGGTATTAATGATAGGTGATCGTCTACCTTCTCCCGTTGTGGGAGAAGGTGGCGCGTAGCGCCGGATGAGGGGATGTTGGATTAAGAACCCTTTTTTAACTTCTTTTTGATAAAGCTAACAGCGCAACCAATTCCTTGTTTGATAGCAGGGACTGCCTTCTTGACGATAGGTAAGACCTTTTCGTGGGTTTTCATGGCAATATTTTTGACGCATAGGCCTATTTTTTCAATTTTTTCACGTCGTGCTTTGTTCTTGGCTTCTTTGTCTTCATTCATTTTTTCATTTGTATCGCTCATCGATCTGTTCCCCTTCAAAGAAGATGTAATCTAACAAACATAAATATAGCACAAAAGGGTGTTGTTGAAGGCAAAACTTGGTTAAAATAGGCCAATAATCGCGAATGGGGAAAGGGTTAATGGAGCAGAAACCAGAAGATTTCAATAATATCGGCGATTATCGCGTAACTCGGGCCGATCTCCCTTTATCGTGTCCTATGCCAACAATGGCTTTATGGAACGCTCATCCGAAGGTGTATTTACCCATCCACGAAACAAAAGAGGCCGTCTGCCCTTATTGCAGTGCTCGATATATTTTAGTGGAAGAATAGAGAGAGAAAATCATTGAGTAAGATATTAATCGTTGGGCCTTCTTGGGTTGGTGACATGGTCATGGCCCAGACCGTTTTTAAAGCCTTAAAATTGCAAAATGCGAATGCCTGTATTGAGGTATTAGCGCCCGATTGGAGTCGACCTATTTTAGAGCGTATGCCAGAGGTGAGCGCGGCTCATGCGATGCCGATTGGACATGGTCAATTCAATATCAGCGCACGATACGAAATTGCCAAACGTCTCAGAAAAGAAGCGTTTGATGAGGCGATTGTGCTGCCAAATTCTTGGAAGTCCGCCTTAATTCCGTGGTTGGCTAAAATCCCAAAAAGAACAGGATTTTTAAGAGAATTGCGTTTTGGTTTATTAAATGATTTTAGAATTTTAAATAAAAAACGTTTACCGTTGATGATCGAACGTTATCACGCTTTGGCCTATCCTAAAAATAGCAACGATTTGCCCAGGCCGCCTTTTCCACGCTTGGAAATTGATCTGGAGTCTAGACAAGCTGCCGTTCAAAAATTCTCTGTTGAAAACACACTCACTCAGCCCATTCTTGCTTTGTGTCCGGGAGCCGAGTTTGGTGCTTCTAAGCGGTGGCCAGAAGAGCATTATGCAGCGGTGGCTTTAGCCAAGCAAAAAGAGGGCTGGTCAGTTTGGATTTTTGGATCTAAAAATGATCAACCAGTTGCAGCACGTATTCAAGCTGCCACTAAGCAACAGTGTGTTGATTTTACGGGTAGAACCAGTCTAGCTGAAGCGATCGATTTATTATCGTTGGCAACGTCAGTGGTGACGAACGATTCAGGATTAATGCATATTGCAGCTGCGTTACAAAAACCATTGGTTGCAGTTTATGGATCAACGGATCCAGGATTTACCCCACCTTTGGGCGAGCATTCTAAAATAGTGCGCCTATCGTTGGCTTGTAGCCCTTGTTTTAAACGAGAATGTCCTTTAGGGCATCATGCTTGTATGAAAACTTTGCAACCTGAAACAGTTATTCAAACACTGGATTTGATAGGGACATCATGCGCGTCTTAATTATTAAAATGTCTTCTTTAGGAGATATTATTCACACCTTGCCTGCTTTAACAGAAGCTAAAAAGGCGGTGCCTGATATTAGTTTTGATTGGGTTGTCGAAGAGCCTTTTAGCGAAATTCCGCTTTGGCATCCAGCTGTGAAAAACATTATTCCCATTGCTTTACGTCGTTTTAGAAAACAGGGATGGCATCGTGTGGATAGAAAGGAGCTCACGCAATTTATTAAAAAACTGCGCAGCGAAAAATATGATTTAATTATTGATGCTCAGGGGTTATTAAAAAGTGCTGCTTTAATTTGGTTAGCTCGTGGCAAAAAACGCAGTGGGTTTTCGTGGAAATCAGCGCGAGAATCCATGGCTAGTCTTTTCTATCCTAATCAAGCAGTGGTTCCATGGGGACAACATGCCGTGCATCGGACGAGAGCATTATTTGCGAAAGCGCTAGGCTATTCTTCAGCAACAGAGAGCGTCGATTATGGAATTGAAGTTACCCGTCTACCGGATTTTTCTCTAGACACACCTTATTATGTTTTTTTGCATGGCACTACTTGGAATACCAAACATTGGCCAGAAGTCTATTGGGTGCAACTGGCGAAAATAGTCACCGATGCAGGTTTTGCTATTCAACTTTTATGGGGAAATGATCTCGAAAAAATTCGTGCCGAAAAAATTGCAGCTGGTTTAGATAAAGCCTTTGTGATGCAAAGAAAATTAACCCTAGCAGAGGCTGCGGGTGTTTTAGCACAGGCTAAAGGCATTGTCACCGTCGATACCGGTCTTGGCCATTTAGCAGCCGCCTTAGGCGTTCCTTCTGTCGGCTTATTTGGTCCAACCAACCCTAATCATTCGGGTATGCTTGGGCAAAGACAAATCCATTTAGCCTCCAAATTTGGCTGTGCCCCCTGTTATCAGCGCGAATGTACGTATCGTGGGGCAAAGCCGGTTGAACCACCCTGTTTTGCGGAATTATCGCCGCAAGTAGTCTGGGAGCGCTTAAATCGATGAAGCAAGCAACAGCAATCAGTCGTTGGAGTATCGTGTTACTAGGCTTTGTATTACCGCTTTCAACAGCTGCGACCAATGTGCTGCTCATCCTATTGATCACGGCTTGGAGTTTTTCAGGAAACGTCATGCAAAGCTTAAAGCTTTTGGTGACGCATCCGGCTGCTAGAATGTTTGGTGTGTTATTTTTGCTCTTTGTCATAGGTTCTTTATATTCGCCAGTCGATCCAAGCGCTATCTCAGCGATGCTGAATAAAATGTTAAAATTGCTTTATTTTCCGGTCGTGCTCTTTTTCATGCAAGAAGAAAAGTGGCGAAAATACACCTTGTGGGCATTTTTAAGCGCGATGGCTGTGACGGTGATGATGGTAAGCTATCAACATGTTTATTGCACGCCAGTTAAGTTAGTTGTTGGAAAAGTCTTTAAAGATCGTATTTATACGGGGCTCATGATGGCCTTTGCAAGTTTTGTTGCAGCCCATTTGTTTAGTGTGTCTTCCAATAAAACAGCAAGAGTTCTGTTGGCTAGTTTGGCAGTTGTTTTTTCATTTTATACCCTTTTCATGAGCTCAGGGCGTGCGGGTTATGGGATCTTTCTCGTGTTAGCCAGTTTGTTTTTGATACGACAAAGATTGATTAAAAAGCGTTTATGGGTTTTTGGCGGACTGTTCATTTTTTTAATAGCCGCTCTTTGTTGTTCGACCGTTTTGCAAAACAGAATCATGCAAGTGTGGTCAGATATTGTTCAATACCAAGCGGGTAATGTAGACACATCAGTCGGTGCTAGACTGAGCTTTTTTCAACACACTTTTGCCTTATCATGGCAACATCCCTGGTTTGGATCGGGCACTGGCAGTTTTGCCACTGTCTACGAGATTTTTGCCAATGCCCATCACTTAGTGACAACGGATAATCCTCACAATGAATATCTCAATGTCTTTTTTCAATTAGGGCTCGTTGGTTTAATCGCTTTATTGGGATTGTTTTTAACGCTTTATCGTGAGCTTAAAACAGTTCTGTTGCCAGACAGATGGTTGGCGGAAGGCCTGTTGGCTGCCATGGTGATCGGATGTTTGGCCAATTCTTGGCTGATGGATTTCACCTCGGGATATTTTTTCATTATTCTCATGGCTGTTTTGTTTGGATCAACGTTTTTACCGAAAAAGGATCTGGTGTGAAAAAATTATTACCCTTAAAAATTTCTGTGATTGTAACAACGTATAATTGGCCTCATGCTTTACGAGCGGTATTAACTGCCTTAGTAGAACAAAAAACGGTGTATCCTTTTGAAATTATTGTGGCAGACGATGGCTCTACCGAAGAAACAGCTAAACTTGTCCGCGAATTTAAAACACGTGTTGCTATCCCAATTTTGCATATTTGGCAACCAGATGAAGGCTTTAAAGCAGCGACCATCCGCAATAAAGCTGTTTTGGTGGCCGAAGGAGACTACATGGTCTTTTTGGATGGGGATTGCATTCCCAGAGAAGACTTTATCGCAAAACACATGGATTTAGCCGAAGAGAATACTTTTGTTGCCGGAAATAGAGTTCTTCTAAACGAGGCGTTTACGGTGACTGCTTTAGCAGAAGCCAAAGCATTGCATCGCTGGTCTTTTGTCCGTTGGCTAATGGCTTGGAGTTTAGGACGCTGTAATCGAATTCTCCCTTTTTTAATGATACCGTTCGCCAGTTTCAGTTTAAGATCGAACTCTCGATGGCGAGGGGCTAAAGGATGTAATTTAGCGATGTGGAAAGTTGATCTCATGCAAGTGAATGGATGGGAAGAAAAGTTTGTCGGATGGGGATATGAAGATTCGGATCTCGTTATTCGATTACTGCACGCCAAAATAAAAAGAAAGAGTGGGCGGTTTCGGATCCCGGTGATCCATCTATGGCATCCTGAAAACGATAGAAGTCAGGAACAAAAAAACGCGAGTCTTTTGAAAGAAAGAAGAAAAAATAAGCAGTTATGTGCCGATCAAGGGATTAATCAATATATTCTTTAAGTAGTAGGTGAAAAAATGACTGTACAAACTTTAGATTTTAGTCGGACACATGTGTTAGTCGTTGGCGATGTGATGCTGGATCAATATTGGCATGGCGGAACTACTCGTATTTCGCCTGAAGCGCCTGTTCCAGTCGTGCATATTAATCGTGTTGATGAACGCCCTGGTGGGGCTGCAAATGTGGCTATTGGGGTGGCCGCTTTAGGGGCTACAACGCGCCTTTTAGGATTAACAGGGCACGATGTTGCCGCTGAAACCCTATCGAACTTGTTATCGAAAGAAGGGGTTCAGTATCATTTTGAAAAAATGCATGATCATCATACGATTACTAAGCTTCGAGTCTTGAGCCGCAATCATCAAATGATTCGCCTAGATCAAGAGAAACTATTTTCACAGGCTGTCACCGCGTTGGATGCCTTGCAAGATCAGTATGATCGTTTATTAGACGACATTGAGGTGGTTATTTTATCAGACTATGGTAAAGGAACGCTGGCGCAATCAACCCTGTTAATTGAAAAAGCACGGGCTAAAAATATCATGATTTTAGTCGATCCTAAATCAACTGATTTTTCTATTTATCGTGGTGCTAGTGTGATTACGCCAAATCTAAGGGAGTTTGAAGCGGTGGTTGGCGCTTGTCCGACCACTGAAATTTTAGTCCAAAAAGCCGTGAAGTTATTAGTAGAACATCAGATAGAATCGATGGTGATCACCCGTTCTGAAAAAGGGTTATCGGTCATTTTTGCTAATGGCGAGACGGCACATATCCCTGCCGTTGCGAGAGAAGTGCATGATGTCACTGGTGCGGGTGATACCGTTGTGGCCGTTTTAGGTGTTGCGTTAGCGGCGGGTATGCCATTGACGGATGCCGCAAGTTTAGGCAATATCGCGGCAGGTATTGTGGTTGGGAAACTAGGCGCGGCCACAGTCACTGTAGCGGAATTAGAATCGGTCTTAGGAACTGACGAAAATGTTACTTTAGGCATGATGAACGAAGAGTCATTATTAGCAGCGGTTCGGCAGAGTCGTGCTAAGGGAGAACGCATTGTTTTTACGAATGGTTGTTTCGATATTTTACATGCGGGGCATGTTCTATATTTAGAGCAAGCCAAACGATTAGGTGATCGGGTCATTGTCGCGGTGAATGATGATGCGTCTGTTTCACGCTTAAAAGGGCCTACTCGTCCCGTTAATTCACTCGAAAACCGGTTACAAGTCTTAAGCGGATTACGCTCGGTTGACTGGGTGGTTCCTTTTAGCGATGACACACCAGAACGGCTAATCAAAAAAATTGTGCCGGATATTATGGTGAAAGGTGGTGATTACCAAGATTTAGAAGCGCTGCCGGGTGCATTATTTGTTTTAAGTCAAGGTGGCGAAGTCCGTACTTTAGGCTTAAAAGAAGGTCTTTCAACGACCCGTTTAATTTCAAGTATTAATAGCCAGGGACTAGAAACCGTTACAGAATAGCAGCGCGTGCATTGTGTTCTAAATGTGCAGGTGTGATGGTTCCTAGGATAATGCTGGTTACCCCAGGTTCTTTCAAAATAAATTGCAAAGAAGCTTTGACGGGATCAGCGCCGGGTATTTGATCTAAATGACCGCTCGCCAAGGCTTTTTTAATCAAAATACCCTTATTTAATCGAAAAGCTTCGGCAATCACAGGTTGCTCTAAAGTGTGAATAGGATTAAAAGTCACCATGGCCATATCCGATTGCGATAAGGCTAATAAGCCGCCTTCCACTGTTTTAGTCGATACCCCAAACGATCGAATAGTTCCTGATTTTTTCAATGTTTGTAAAAAATCCAAAATACCATAGCGTTGAATATTATCGATATCATTGCCATCTGAGTGCACTAAGATGGCATCAAGATAGTCAGTGTTTAATCGCTTTAAGCTGCGTTCAATACTTATCTTGGCGTGTTCTGGGGTAAAGTTGTAAAGAGAGTCTCCGTCGATAAATTCTTCACCGACTTTACCCACAATCACCCAGTCTTTTCGCGTGTTTTTAAGCAATTGTCCTAAGCGTTCTTCGCTAGTGCCATACGCTGGCGCTGTATCTAATAAATTAATCCCTAAATCCTTAGCGCACGCTAATAGGTTTAATAAATGGTTATCATCCGGAATTTGAAAAGCCTCTGGATATTTGACGCCTTGATTACGCCCAAATTTAACGGTGCCAAGACCAATCACAGAGACTTCGATCCCAGTGTTCCCGAGTAATTTTTTGGGTAGCATCATACACCTTCTTTTAAATCTTTAAGAATTTCAGTCTACTACTGAAGCTTAAAGATAAGCAAATTGACTTTTTAAGCGCTATCCCTTATGGTCTCTTAACACCAGGGGTGCCGAAATAGGTTATTCGGCTGAAAAAATGCATAGGGCATTTAACCCTCAATACCTGATCTGGGTAGTACCAGCGGAGGGAGAGTGAAGATGACTATTGCTATTTCTGTAGAAAAAAAATCCCCATCACATTTAGCCTTAAAAAAATTCACTTATGTGTTCCCCGCTGTTTTAGGCATGGTGATTGAATACTATGATTACGCGTTATACGGATTTTGTGCGAGTTTATTAGCACAACATTTTTTCCCAACCGATGATCCAACGGTGGCCTTATTAAAAACATTTGGCGTTTTTTTAACAGGATCACTTGCTAAACCATTTGGGGCTATTTTATTCGGTATTTTGGGGGATCGTTTTGGTCGTCGTTTGGCGTTGCAGCTTAGCATGGTTGGCATTACGATTCCAACGTTGATGATCGGCTGTTTACCAAGTTACGAAACAATTGGCTGGCTTGCCCCGTGTTTATTATTGTTCTGTCGTATCTTGCAAGGAATTTTTACGGCAGGAGAGTCTGATGGCGCTCGTATTTTTTTATATGAATCCTTAGGGGGTACTCGGCAATATTTTTTTAATAATTTGGCGGGGATCTCTTGTATGGTGGGGATTTACTTAGCTTCGGTCGCAGCCGTTTGGATACAAGGGTTTCCAGTTGCTTATGCCTGGCGAATTCCTTTTCTTTTTGGGGGATTTTTAGGGATTTTAGTTTATGGCTTTCGGTATTATTTATTAGAATCTTTGGCCTATTTAGCCTATGAAAAACGAGAAAGAAAAAAATCCATTCCTTGGCTCCAGGCGATGCGCCAGAATAAACGCTGTGTGCTAGCCACTATTTTACTCTGTGGAGCGAGTGGAGGCACTTATCATTTTTACTTGGTATTCTTAGGAAATTATCTCAGCACAACTTTAGCGTTAATAAATCCTCAGAGTGTTGGGGAGATGATGTCGATAGGGGTTTTAGTGTACATCTTGGCAGGGCCTATCTCGGGATTATGTGCCGATTATTTTGGTGCTATGCGGGTGATAAAAATAGCGCTCATCGCATTGCTGGGTGCTGCCTATTTAAATGTGATGATGTTAAGACAGGGGGAAATTCATTTGGGATTAATGTTGCTAACAGCCTGTTTGATTTCCTTTTTTCAAGCGCCAGTCTTTGTGATGTTGTTTAGACAATTTAATACCGCTGTACGGTATCGTTGTATTGGAATGGGACATTCGGTTGCTTCGATGTTGTTTTCTGGCACAGCGCCGTTTATTAGCCTACTTTTTTGGAAAAAAACCAACGTACCAGAGGCACCGATGATCTATTTTATTTTCTTAATTTTACTGGCTTGGATAGGAATTTTTCTGGTAGAAAATAGAAAAAATGAAGACATTATTGCTACTCCAGTGGAATAATTTCGCCACTGCCTGAAATTTTTTGATGAATTTTAGGCGTGCCATAGTATTGAACGATGCCAGAGCCTGCAATAGTGACATTAAGATCTTGTAATGCACGCACAATCACTTTGCCTTGGCCCATCGTAGAAATAGTACTGTCTGCGGTGATTAATTTTTTGGCATCCACCTGTCCATTGCCTTCAATCGTGATAAATTGTTTTTGGGTGTTCCCTTGTAAAAAAATTTCTCCATTTCCCGATACTGTACTGCTCAATAACTCATTTTTCATTTTCAAATGGGCATAGCTTGATCCTGCAAGGGACAGTTCTAACTGGGGGGTGGTGAGGGTATTATCGGTATAGATCTCGATATTGCCAGCAACTTGGAGGCGAGTCAGCGTATTAACAGTGACATAATAATGAATATTGTTTAACGGCAGAAGGGTTCCTTTTTTTGGGTTTAAGCTTAAGCAGCCATTTTTGATCTCGCTCGCTATTTTAGGGAGATCATCATCCATTGCTTGAACAATTAAAGATTCTTTTTTTCCTTGTTTTAAATGCAGAGTGCCTGTGCCATTGATATCAATACAGTCGAATACGGCAATTTCTCGCACTTCTTTGGTGACCGGTGTTTTGGCAAAACTGGCAGCCGACAATAATATTCCAGAGAGAAGAATTATCCGAAAAAACAGCATAAGAGTTTCCTTATATTTTTTTGTTAAAAAAGTATATCCCAAATAGGTTTGGCGATCACCGGTTTTTCCAGCTGTGCTAGTACGGGGTTTGATCCTGCGCCAATCGTCGGAGTAACCTTGGCTTTTTGTAACTGTAGCAAGAGTTCATCAGCCAATAGCGGAGAAAGGGCTAATTTGGTTGGCCAAACGGCAAAGGTATTGCCCTCTCTTTCAATAGAAAAAGAATCAGGTCGTTTACCGTTAGACTGTTTGGATTCGGCGCGGTTTACAAAAAAAGATCGCCATTCTGTTTGAGAAAGATCTATCCAAGGAAATAAGCTTTTTATTTCAGTTTGAGCAGCGTTAAGGTGTTCTGTCTCTGTCCGATTAGCCCCGTCTTCTGCCAATTGTCCGCCGAGATACCAAACGGTTTTTCCATCCTCTGAGGGATGCGTGGTAATCGTGATCCGTGGGTTTAAGCCCGCCTCAATGCAATGGGCAAATAAAGGATAGGGATCTTTAAATTTTAGCAAAGTCATTTGCAGAGGGCGTCGTTGCATGGGGAAAGAGGGCGTGAATTGATGAGTCAATGATTCATTGCCTTCTCCTGCTGCAAAAATATAACTTTTGGCGTGTAAAGTGATTTTTTGAGAACCGGAGGTACACTCTAAGTGTGAGAGTATTTTGGGATCATCAGATTGTTGATGAAAAAGGTAAGGAATGTTTGGATCTGTTTTAATCAACGAATCAAGATGAGGTTTGGCAAGCGCTTGGACTAAAGAAATAGCATCTAAGATCATTTCTTCTAGTTGATAAACCGTGCCGCGAAAATCAGGGTGTTGTAAAACGGCAGGATAGCGGGCAGGCTCTAATTTTTTCACACGGCTTGCTAATGTTTTTGCGGCAAAAAAACCAGCGATAGAGGAGCTTAAGCTTTTCGTGGACCACAATAATTGTTCAGGTGAGAGGATCTTAACTTGCCTCAGATCAATTTCCCCCGTGCCCTGCAAACAACGCTGCCAGCGTGCTGGCATGTTAGCGACCGCTTCGGAAGCGTCGGAGAGGAAGCCGGTTAAGGCGTACTTTAAGCCGCCATGGATAATACCTTGGGATTTGGTGGTTTGCCCAGCTCCTAGCGCATTTTTTTCTAATAAAATGGCTTGATAGCCGTGTTTTTTTAGATGGTTTAGGATCCAAAGACCTGCAACGCCGCCGCCCAAAATAACGATATCTGTGGTGATTGATTGGTTTTCCATGTGAGGATCATACCAGAGGCATGCCTTAAGTTCACATCCATTGTATATGCAAACAGTATTATGTGTATTTCGAGGGAATGGTACAATCTTCTCTCAAAAAGCTGTAGGAGTACTCACTTGGAAATTCAGTATAAAGGCTTTAACGCCAAGCTTATTTTTTCGCCAGAAACCGATACTTTTAGCGGAGAAGTACTGAATACAAGCGAGTTATTAGCCTTTCAGGTGAGCAACCCGACAGATGCTTTATCCGCCCTGCAGGATACCGTCGACTGTTACTTAAAGGCACTGGCGATAAAGGAGCCTGCATAAAATGAAATCTTCAATTCCCTCGCATCTTTGGCGGGGCTTATATAGCGTCTTAATGACGATTGCCATTCCGCTGCTTTTTATGCGACTTTGGTGGAAAGGGCGTCAAAATCCAGCGTATCGATTACGGTGGAAAGAAAGATTAGCGATTTTTAATCAACCGTTATTAGGGCAAAGTATTTGGGTACATGCGGTTTCATTAGGAGAGGCAGTTGCCGCTATTCCCTTAATCAGGGCACTGCAAAAACAATATCCTGATACGCCGTTAGTCGTGACAACCACGACCCCAACCGGATCTCAACAGATCCAAAATACTTTTAAAGAGAGCGTCATTCATGTCTATTTTCCGTACGATCTCCCCAGCATTATTCATCGGTTTTTAGATCATTTTAAGCCAAAAATTTTAGTCATATTAGAAACGGAATTATGGTTGCATTGTTTAGAATGTGTTCAAAAGCGTAACATTCCGATTGTGATCGTGAATGGTCGTATTTCGCCAAAAGCATTAGGTCGTTATGAGTGTATACTGCCAATCACTCGACTCATGTTGTCTTGCGTGACAGTGGTTGCAGTGCAATCTGAACAAGATGGAGAACGATTTGTAAAACTAGGATTAGCTAAAGAGCGGTTAGTCGTCACTGGGAATATTAAATTTGATGTTCAGGTTAAAGAAGATCAAATTAAACAAGGCGAAGCCTTAAAAGCACAGTGGGATAGACCTGTGTGGGTGGCAGCCAGTACGCATGCAGGCGAAGAAGAGGAAGTTTTAAGCGCATTTAAAACTATTTTAGCAGAAGTAAAAGACGCTCTATTAATTTTAGTTCCTCGTCATCCGGAACGATTCGACGCAGTCAACAATCTGATTGTAAACCAAGGATTTTCGATAGTAACGAGAAAAAGTGAAATGCCAGTTTCAGCAGAAACTTCCATTTTTCTAGGCGATACTATGGGCGAACTTAATCTTTTTTATGCTGCATCCGATTTAGCGTTTGTGGGCGGAAGTTTAATTCCTATTGGTGGGCATAATGCATTAGAAGCGGCCGTTTTAGGGATTCCGGTTATCATGGGCCCTCATACCCAGAATTGTGCTGAAATTACGAGGCTTTTATCGGAAGCGAAGGCTTTGGTACAGGTTTCCTCCAGTGAAACGCTTGCCAAAACGGTTATCTATTGGTTTAAAGATCCAGAAGAGCGGAAGCGATTGGGCTTGCAAGGTAAAGCTGTTGTTGAAAAGAATCGCGGCGCTTTAAATAAAATGATGAGCTTGATTATAGAGAACTATCGCGTTTAATTATTATTATCTGTCCGTTGAGGATCAATGTTGAAGAGCCTCTGCCATCTAAACTAATTGCTTCTTGGCACCCTAATTCCATCATTTTTTTTGCTAAATTTAGTTTGAATTTAAGCAGATATGGTCTCGTTTTCGTATTCCGTAACTTTCTGATGAATATAAGCAAGATGAGCTTTCTCATCATGAAAATTGGTTGATATTAAACTTCGAATTTCTTGTGTAAGGCCTTTATACTCCAGCGCTTCTGCATATTTTTTATTAGTGATTTTTTCATTCGTCATCATTGCTTTCAATGCACCTTCGGTTCCAGTAATGCTTCTTAAAAAAGTTATGCCTTCGATAACATAACCTTTAATATCTTGACTATACTTTATTGGTTCGCCGCCTATATCTTTTAGTAATGCAGCAAGATCTTTAATGTGTCGATGGTGATCTTGTTTGAAACTTTGCAATTTATCATGAATATCTTTTTCTTTAATGACTTTAAGCGCTTCGCTATAAGCATAAGTAGCATCTATATCTAATTGAATGAGTTCATTCATAACGTTTTCTATTGTTTTATCAAACATAATAAACTCCTGTTAGCGAGATTTAATGTTACATCTTCACTTTACGAAAAGATTAAAGTGACAGTCAATAGCTTATTTTCTTTATTTTGTTGAAGTAGGGAAAACCCTAATGTTTTTTTATTGCCAATCTCTAATGAACATGATAAAAATAAAAAACATCCCTAAATAATTAAAGGGGCATTTTATGGTTACATGGTCTATTTTATTTCTGGTTATCGCTTTGGTTGCAGCAGTATTCGGTTATACAGGGATAGCGCATGGGGCAGCTGCTATTTCTAAAACTATTTTTTTTGTTTCTCTTGGATTGTTACTGATATCTTTAGGATTTAATTTAGTTAAATTGTTGTAACGCGAGAGAATAATTAAAACCGCTTTGTATCCCGATGGCAGTAGGGCTGTTTATGCATTTTTTCATCATAATTTTGATGATAATTTTCAGCCCGCCAAAAAGGCTTTACGGGTAAAATTTTGGTAGTAATGAAATAGTTCTTTTTTTCTAATTGTTCTTTTAGATCATAAGCAATAGCTTTCTGTGAATCGTTATAGTAAAAAATAACACTTAAATATTGTTCACCTAAGTTAGGGCCTTGTCCATCAGTTTGTGTTGGATCATGGATTTCAAAAAAATATCGAGTGACCGTTTCAAAATTTATTTTTTTCGGATCATAGACCACCCGAGTGGCTTCGATATGTCCAGTATGATGTGCGCAAACGCTCTCATAAGAAGGGTAATCTTGGTGTCCGCCTGTATAACCGACTTCTGTTTTAACGACTCCCTCTAATTTTTTAAAATAGTATTCTACGCCCCAAAAGCATCCAGCAGCGAAAATCGCTTCTTCAGTGTCTTCGATGCTGAGGTTTGATGTAAAGTCGAGACTGGCTGAATTCACGCAGTGGCGCACATTCAGCGGGGTTAATCCTTCGCCTAAAAAAACATGGCCTAGATGCGCTTCGCAGCGCTGACACACAATTTCTGTGCGATGCCCATCGGCATCCGGTTTTCTGGCAACAGCGTTTGAAATTTCGTGATCAAAGCTTGGCCAGCCGCAACCAGAATGAAATTTTTGTTGTGCTCGAAAGAGCGCTAGCCCACATTGACGACATAAATAGGTGCCAGGCTCGTCAGCATCGTCATATTCGCCTGTAAAGGGTCGCTCGGTTGCTTTCTCTTGAATGATCTTAAGGAGAGGTGAGGGGAGGCTTTTCGTTTTTAAGATCACGTCGTTGCGGTTAACCAAGCATTAATATGTTGAATATCTTCTGGATTTAAAATGCCCGAAGCTTGTTTTAATTGAATACTTTGGATGATGTAATCATAACGCGCATTTGCGTAATTTTTTTCTGCTTGAATAAGATTGGTTTGCGCATTTAAGACATCGACAATGGTACGGGTGCCAACATTAAACGCCGCTTCGGTTGCCTCTAGCGCGCTTTTATTTGAAACAATAGCTTGATTTAAGGCGTTTACTTGGCTAATTTGTGTCATCACCCCTCGAAATGCTTGTCGAGTACTGCTTTCGGTTTGTCGATGGGCAGTTTCCCAATCTCGCTTTGCTTTTTCATACAGATGGACTGCTTGGCGAGTGGCCGAACGAACAGAGCCACCGCTAAAAATAGGCATAGCGATTTGTAGACCCACTTGAGCGTTACGGTTTCCTGGGGTATAGGGTGTGTCGTTTTGTCGTGTCATAGAGGAGTTAATATTCAAAGACGGCAGGTGCCCTCCTTGTTTTAATCGAATATCCAAGCGAGAAGCATTTACTGAGAATTGTTGTGCTTGTAGGGAATAGTTATATTCAAATGCTTTATTAACCCATTCTTCGATATTTTCAGGTTCAGGAGATTTGAGGGAAAGTGTAGCACGCAAGAAAGAAAAACTATCAATAGGTTCCCCGGTGATTTCTCTTAAGATTTCTTTTTTATTGGAGAGATCATTTTCGGCTGCAATTTCTTGTGCATAGGCGCTATCGTATTGGGCTTTTGCAATTTGTGCATCGGTAATAGCAATGAGACCCACTTTATACCGTTGCTCGGTTTGTTCTAAAAATTTGGCAAAGGCTTTTCTCTGTGCAGTGGCAAATTTTAGGGCATCAAAAGATTTTAAAACCCCAAAATAGCGCTGCACAGTGCGTACCATGAGATCTTGTTCGGCAGCTGCAAAAGCCGCATTAGCTTGTTTTACTTGTTCTGAAGATTTACTGAGCTGTACCCATTGTTGGTAATAAAAAACGGGTTGATTTAGAGACAATCCATAAACGCTTTGATTGTAATGTGTTTTGGCATTTGTATTGGGGGGAATGACGGCTGCGTTATTGGTAGCAGTATCATTGGCTGTATGTGCCGCAGTTGCCTGTATGGTTGGAAAAAATTGCGCCCGTGCTTGTGGCAATGTTTCAATCGCGGCTAATTGATTTTCTTTAGCCGCTTGTAAAGTTGGATCGTTGCTTTGTGCTAAGCGGTAAACGTTGAGTAGATCGCTCGCACCAACAGGTGCTGCAAACCATAACAAAGGTAATAAAAAAATAGTTTTTAATCGTGTCATTAGAATTTAAAGCACTCACTTGTGGTTAATTGTAAAGGAGGAATATCAGTTTCGAATAACACTTCTTTTTTCCAACTGTTCTCTCCCGTTCGCTCTAATACCACTGCCGACATTGCTGGGGCATTGCCCACCGCGGCAAAAAGCCTTCCCCCCACGCTTAGCTGCTCGGCCAAGCCCAAAGGCAGTGCTGGGACAGAGCCTGTTAGGATAATGGTATCGTAAGGCGTGTCTTTTGGCCAGTCTTGCAACCCATTGCCTTGCCGGGATTCGATATGAGATAACTCTAAATTCGAAAAATTAATCGCGGCCAGGCGGGCAAGCTCTGGGATGATTTCAATCGTCACCACGCTTTGACCTAACCTGGCTAGCAAGGTGGTAAGGTACCCTGTGCCTGTCCCAATTTCTAAGAGGCGATTTTGGGGGGATATTTCGAGCGCTTGCAGTATTCTGGCAGTGAGCTTAGGCGGTAAGGTGACTTGACCGTAGCCAATGGGTAAAAAAGCATCGCTATAAGCGACGGACTGAAAAGCACTACTGACAAACGGTTCGCGAGGTGTTGTTTTGAGAAGCTCGAGCAAAATGGGATCTTTAACATCCCACATATAAGCATGATGAGTCATGTTGTAACGAGCAATATTCAAGTGATCCATAATGAAGGAGTATATCATGACAAAGCGATGGCAGCCACAATTTGGCCTAGAGGCGCTTGAGATTGTACAAGAAAAACGCTGTTATGCAGGCTTTTCTGAAGTCAAAGAATTTCAATTGCACTTTCCCTTATTTCAAGGGGGGATGAGCCACGCAGTCCATCGAGAATTGATCCTGCGACCTTCGGCCGTGGGGGTTGTTTTAGTCGATCTAAAGCGCGAAAAAGTAGTTTTAATTGAGCAGTTTCGGATTGGGGCTTTATCGCACGTGGATGGCCCCTGGCTGTTAGAATTAGCGACAGGCGTCATTGACAAGGGCGAAGATCCAGAAACGGCCGCTTACCGAGAAGTAAAAGAAGAAACAGGCTGTGAGATTTTATCGATGGTTCCTATTTGTACTTATCTGACGACTCCTGGTATTGCGAGTGAAAAAATTCATTTGTATTGTGGTTTGGTGGATGCACCACTTGAAAATGGGACAATCTGTGGTCTGGAAGAAGAAGGTGAAAATATCAAGGTTTGGACATTCTCATTTCAAGAAGCCTTTGGTTTGTTGGCAGCAGGAAAAATTGTAAGCTCTCCAACGATGATTGGTTTATTTTGGTTACAACTTAACCTTTCGTCTTTATCGTTTCCTCAATGAATTTAAGGATAGCATCCATAATATCAACGTCTGTTAGTTTTTCTAACATTTCGATTTTGGGTGAGCAATCAACATCAAGAATTAAAGGACCGCGATGAGAGCGGATAACATCGACTGTTGCAAAATTAAGCTTTAGCGCTTTTGCTGCCCGAACTACTATTTTTTTCTCCTGCACACTTAACTCGACTGATGAAAGAGAAATAGAGGCGCGTGAGCGTCCGCCGCTCTCTACGCGCTTTCTTTGAAAAGCAGCAATCACTTGATTCCCAACCACAATCGCGCGTAGATCAATCCCTTCAGCTTCTTGAATACATTCTTGCACCAAAATATTCGCTTTTAATTGCTTGAAAGCATTGATGACGCTGATAGCAGCTTGAGGCGTTTCTGCAAAAATAGTGCCGCGCCCTTCGGTTCCTTCAGATAGCCGAATAATCAACGGCGCGCCTTTGACGACATCGATCAATTTTTCAGTTTCCTCTGGAGAATCGGCAAATCCCGTGATGGGCAGGGGTAAGTTTTTACGCGCTAATAATTGCATGGCGCGTAATTTATCTCGAGACCAGGTAATAGAAAGCGCAGAATTTAAAGAATAAACACCCATCATTTCAAATTGTCTTAAGACAGCTGTCCCATAAAATGTATTGCTCGGCGTTAGGCGCGGGATAATGGCCGCGATATCGTGGAATGATTCATTGTTACGATAATAAATGGCTGGCGAGGTCGAAGAAATATTCATGTAACAATAAGAGGTATGAATAAAAACAATTTCATGCTGCCGCTTTAAAGCCGCGTCTCTAAAGCGGCGACGACTAAAATCATTAGTTCCATGGGTTAAAATGCCTATTTTCATGAAAGATGTATTTCCCTGTGGTGTTTTGTGTAGAGCCGGATGAGCTCTTTTGGTTTTATTTTTCCTTGCAATAATGTTTTGCCAGGTTCGATGATCGTGTGTGTTTTTAAAGCATCGCGGCCGAGCAGCATTCGAAAGGTTAAAAGATCTCGATTGGTTAAACTAATTTCAATATCCCAACTTTTGTCTCCTAAAGATAGGGTAGAGAGAATGATATAACGTGTTTCTTGAGAACCGCTAGTACTCATCATCGTTCGTTGATCGATGACTAAGGCTGTGCAAGGAATAGGATATTTTAAGGAACGCTGTAGAGGGTGCACCATAAAATGTACGTACAATTTACCGCGGCGATGAAAAGGCCGGATATCGGCTGCATGCAGCACAGAAGTTTTTGCCCCAGTATCAATTTTTGCTTTGATCGCCGGGATATGGAGTTTTGGTAAAAGGCACCACTCCTGCCAGCCAATGCGCAAACCAAGATCAGGGGAGGGTGTTTTAGGCAGATGATTCAAAGAGGGAACGCCTTTACAGATTGGATTAGTTAGTATGCTTTTTTTAGTTGCTCATCTCCGAATGGTAGGCGATCTTCGGAGCACTTGCAACGAATGCTCCTTTTTTTTCCCTTTTTAACGAGTGTTTTGAACAGTGTTTAGTCGGTTTTTTTGCCGTTTTGGGCAAGCTTACCCCTTTACCTCTTGGGTATTCTCCTTTACCATCTGCGTACATAGTTTGAAACTATCTTTCTAAATGTTGGAGAAAAAATATATGAAAATGAGATTAACCGCTATTTGTGTGTCAGTTGCAATGCTTTCGAGCGGGGCAGCGTTTGGACTAGACATGGATCCTAAATTTTATGTTGGTGCTGAAGCGCAATATAACAAACTGAAAAGCGCTAATGGCCCAGAATTCAAGGGCACAGATGGCAAATCAATGATCAGCAAAGATAAATTGCCAGGTGGAAGCCTGCAAGCTGGCGTTAGATTGACCGAAAACTTCGGTGCTGAATTGGGTTATGCTGTTTTCAAAAATAGCGTCAGCAATTTAGTCGCTGGTAATGGCAGTGTTAAAGCAAAGCTCAAAACACCTTATGCTGATGTATTAGGATATTTGCCAGTTGCTAGCAACATTAATTTGATCGGTTCATTAGGATTGGGTCGTTTAAACACCAAAATGAACATCACTCGTAATGGTGTTGCTGTTCCTTTAACTCAAGCACAAAAAGATGCTGCTAAAGCAAAAGTGGGTGCTCGCGTTGGATTAGGGGCAGAGTACTTGTTCGATGCTAACTTAGGCGCACGCGCAATGGTTCGTTACCAGAAAGGTAATAAAGCTGTTAAAAGCGTACAGTCTATGTCTTTAGGACTTTTCTATCAGTTTTAATTGATAGTCAGTTTTTTGACTCAGGCAAAATGCCAGCGTTGCTTAACGCGCGAGCATCGCCAATAATAGCAGCGCGACAATGTTGATGATTTTAATCATCGGATTGATCGCAGGTCCCGCTGTGTCCTTGTACGGATCGCCGACAGTGTCACCGGTGATAGCTGCTTTATGTGCTTCCGAGCCTTTCCCACCATGATGTCCATCTTCGATATATTTCTTAGCATTATCCCAAGCGCCTCCGCCAGAGGTCATGGAAATTGCCATAAACAAACCGGTGACGATAGTCCCGAGTAAAGCCGCGCCAAGGGTAGTGAAAGCAGCTTCTTGGCCTGCAATGACTTTAACTACAAAATATAAAACGACTGGGGCCAAAACAGGTAACAGAGAAGGAATGATCATTTCTCGGATAGCCGTTTTGGTTAAGAGATCGACTGCTCTGCCATATTCAGGTCGTGCAGTGCCTTCCATGATCCCTTTAATTTCTCTAAATTGACGACGCACTTCAATCACCACTTCGCCACCCGCACGGCCAACAGCCATCATGCCAAAAGAGGAAAAGAGGTAAGGTAATAAGCCGCCAATAAATAATCCGACCACAACAAAGGGATCGTCTAATTTAAAGCTCACTTCCAAATACGGAAAGTAATGGCTTAAATCTTCTGTGTAGGTTGTAAACAAAACTAAAGCTGCCAGTCCTGCCGAACCAATGGCATAACCTTTAGTAATCGCTTTAGTGGTGTTCCCAACCGCATCTAAGGCATCAGTCACTGTGCGCACTTGTTTATCCAACTGTGCCATTTCAGCAATGCCGCCTGCGTTATCGGTGACAGGACCATAGGCATCTAGAGCGACAATAATGCCAGCCAATGCCAACATCGCAGTTGCTGCAATCGCAATCCCAAACAAACCTGCCCATAAATAAGTGGCGAGGATCCCAGCACTAATAATCAGAACTGGTAATGCGGTCGATTCCATTGAAACAGCCAATCCTTGGATCATGTTTGTCGCATGTCCAGTGAGGGAAGCTTTGGCAATGCTTCGAACGGGCCTAAATTGAGTGGAGGTGTAGTATTCCGTTGCCCACACCAGTAAACCTGTAATGCCAAGTCCTGCTAAAGCGCAATACAGCAAGCTAAAGCCGGTGAATCGTCGGCTACCCATTTCAAATACCTGATCCAGGCCAAATATCCATTCGGTGACGCCTGCAATGAGTAAGCCTGAAATAACGCTCGCCGCAATTAAGCCCTTATAGAGAGCAGCCATAATATTTTGGCTTTTCCCTAAGCGGACAAATTGCATGCCCAGCACAGAGCCTAAAATGCAAACAGCGCAAATCATTAAGGGGTAAAACATCAACGTTTCTTGGATATGTTGTGGCGCTAATATTCCTGCTAACACCATCGTTGCAACGATAGTAACAGCATATGTTTCGAATAAATCGGCGGCCATGCCAGCGCAGTCACCAACATTATCGCCAACGTTATCGGCAATAACAGCGGGGTTTCGTGGGTCATCTTCTGGAATACCGGCTTCAATTTTTCCCACTAAATCTGCCCCGACATCAGCGCCCTTGGTAAAAATACCACCACCTAATCGAGCAAAGATAGAGATGAGTGAGGCACCAAAGCTTAAAGACAATAATGCTTCGGTGAGTGTTCGGGTGGGTAACTGTAATCCTTGTAGGAAAAGGTAATACAGTGTCACACCGAGTAAGGCAAAGCCGACGACCAGAAGCCCTGTGACAGAGCCTGCCTTAAAAGCGATGTTAAGAGCGGTTGCTAATCCGTGTCGAGCCGCTTCTGCTGTACGGACATTCGCTCTGACGGAGACGCCCATGCCGACATAGCCTGCAAGCCCGGAGAGCACTGCGCCAATAAAGAAGCCAATCGCTGCGTACTGTCCTAAGACACACCAGAGTCCGATGACGATCACAATACCGACTACCCCAATCGTTTTATATTGACGATTCAAATAGGCGTTCGCGCCTTCTTGAATAGCCAGCGCAATTTCACGCATGCGTTCGTTACCAGGGGAAGCTTGAAAAACGCTTCGTGCAGCAAACAAACCATATCCTAAAGCGAATAGGCCGCTAAAAATGGCCAACAAGTGTGATTCAAACATGTAAAGGCTCCTACGGTTTTGACTTTATTCCAAAAGCAATTAGTTAGAAGTATACCGCCAGAGCTAAAAATGCGGCAAGTATTATGAGTAAGGCCCCATGTAATGTTATTTGATTAACAAAAAAGTATTTTTCAAAAAATCGGTTTGATGCAGTTTAGAAGCAACAGGATATGTCGCTAATACACGAGTGTATATTCATGTGTTTTTCTGATTTTTTCAGTGTTTTTTACTTTTTGTGGTACACTGCGTCCTTGAAAATTTTTTACATCAAATTAAGTAGTATTGAGGTAAAGCAGTATGTTTTCAGTATCAACCAGCACAGTTTCGCCCGTAGAAAAGCTAATCGGCATAGAGGCCCTAATAGAAGATCCTTCTTCGACCGAGCCTTTAAGAAAAAAGCCTTATAACCCTTTCAATCGATTTGATGATGAAAGTGCATCAGTTTCTTATGTGATCAGAACAGAAGAGAAAGATGGCAGCGTGAATTTCTCTCAATTTGAAGCGGATAGAAACCCGAAAGATCCGTTATATCGGCCGATTCAAAGCGTGATCCCAGCAGCAGATATTTTGGCAACCCCTCGTCATAAGCGTTCAAATCCTTACCTGACCGCGCATACCCCGGGTGGAACCAAAATGGAATCTCATCGCAGTGCGGAAATAGAAGAAAAAGATGAAGCAAGCGGGGAAACTGTGTTGCGGACTTTATTTTTCCTCTCACCTTCTAGCGGTGCTGGTCGGACTCGGATTGTTAAGGATGCTGAAAGCAAGCCTAAGATTGTCTGCGCCTTAGCAAAGAAGTTCGAAACGCCGGTCGCTAACGCGGGAGGGATCCAGAAAAAGGGCGGGCATTTGATGCAGGTGAGTGCGAAAACCACTCGAGTTCGCCGGTTGTTAAAAAGCCAAAATACGATTATGGGGACAACGGCTAAAGAAGTTATTTTGTCTGCCATTGCCGAAAAAGGGGATAGTCTAGATCCTGCTGTGCGAGAGGTTATGCAACAGATTGTCGACAATAACTATGCCGAATTTTTGCACTGCTATGCAGTATGTTTGTGCCCTAAAGCGTTTGATCCCCAAGTGAAAGAAAACTTAGGGGCTGGAGCAAGCTGGGTCAATACCGCCATGATAGTGCTAGAAAAACTGGCCAAAACCTTTTCAAAAAAACTGAATATTAAAAGTGAGACGCTGGTTGAGTTTTTGATGTTTCCAGAGACGGAAATCATTGAAAAGATAAAGCAACAGGTTACAGTGACACAGGAAAACTCGGAAACAGGGCAGAAAAACAGCCTGACGTTCTCGCAGTATTTTGATGCCCTCACGCCATTAGAATCGCAACGCAAGATATCTCCCTCTGTCACTGATCCAGATCAGTTGATAAGAGCAGCAGAACATCTGTTGGTGAAAAAGCCGATGACTAAGATAAAGGTGGGTGGTTAAGGCCAATAGTATTGGTGAGTGTATTTGCACGAATTATTTTCAGAGAATAAATAGATATTTTTTGTTAATTTTAAAAATATTTTTCCAAAATAGTGTAAATACATCCAATACATAAAAATTAAAAATAACCGAAACTATCAGCATAAATTAATGTTTTATCGTTCGGAATAGGTGCGTGTAATTGCGCCCATTTTCCTAGTATTTTTTTATGATTCTGTTTAATCTGCTCTTGAAAACTTTTTATATCAAATTAAGTAGTATTGAGGTAAAGCAGTATGTTTTCAGGATTAGATGTTTTAGTGTCCGTCATCGATAGTATTCGTCATGAAACACTTGCAGATACACGTTTTCCAGAAGAGTCAACCGTAGCGCTTCCTTTAGAAAAAACCAGATTAAAACGTGTTAGAAAAGCAGGGAAACCTCGTAATCCTTATGGTCGATTTTACAGTGGGAATTCAAAAGTTTCTTGTGTGCTAGGGACAAAGGCAGCAGACGGCACTATCAGTTTTTCCCAAGATAACCCGGATGGTCCGTATTATCGGCCCATTAAAACAGTTGTTCCATCAAAAGATGTTTTACTGACCCCTCGGAGCAAGAGAGCTGCGCCTTACCTCACCGCTTATACGCCGCATGGAACCAAAATGGAATCTCACCGCAAGCTGAATATAGAAGAAATAGATAAGAGTGGTGAGCGCATTGGACAGGAGTTATATTTTCTGTCTCCTGCAAAAGGGCCAAATAAATATAGAGCTGGGGATATCGAGCCATTAGGTCTGAGTGTTTTCAATTCTTTGTTAGATGAAGAGAATGAAACTTTGGGGAGTCTGGATAGTTTAGACAGCTCGTATAGCAATGTATGTGGTAAAAAGGGTGGTTCTGAGCTGACTGTGCCTGAAGCTAAACGAGATCGTCGAAAGATGCTAAGTCAAAAGGCAGTCATGGGTATCACGGCAAAGGAAGATCTTTTATTAGCTATTGCAGATGCGGAACAGGGCGAGCGTTTTTCTCCCAGTGAATTAAAGGTGATGAAACAGATTGCTGCCGAAAAATCGGCTGAATTCCTGCATTGCTATGCGGTTAGTTTGTGTCCTGAAGCGATTAATCCCCAGGAAAGAGAAAATTTTGGCGTTGGGGCAAGTTCGGTTAATACGGCGATGATGGTGTTAGAAATTGTCGCTAAAAAAATGGCGAGAACACCAAATGTGACGAGCAAAGTAATCACTGAGTTTTTCACGCTTCGTGATACAGATGTCATTAAAGAGATCCATCAACGGATGACTTTTAGCAAGCAAGATCCTATCACCGGCACATCGAGAATGCTCATCTTTTCACGTGGGTTAAAGGCATTAACGTCAATAGAGGAGCAGCGTGGGATATGGCCATCTGCTGCTGATACGGCACAGACAGAAAGAGTTGCGTTTAGAAAGCTAAACGGGGGACTTTTTAGTCCGATCCCGGCTTATTAGCGAGTAGCTAAAGGCGAATCCCCTCATCCGGCGCTACGCGCCACCTTCTCCCACAACGGGAGAAGGTAACGAAACCTTAAGAACTCCTGATAAAACTTTCAAACATCTTCTAAAATCTTTAAAAGATACAATATTATCTGAAGTGTATTAATGGTAGGTGATCGTTTACCTTCTCTCGTTGTGGGAGAAGGTGGCGCGTAGCGCCGGATGAGGGGATTCTAGCAAGGTCTGTGATTGCTGCTTTTTGTTGCTCTACGCCCCCTGCCGCGCTCGCTTCACTTGCAGCGTCGCCCCCCTTTTTTCAAAGGGAATGATTTCACATATCTACTAGCTCAACGGTGTAAAAAATCACCTAGACATCCCATTATGGCTAAGAGTAAAATTCTTCTTATTGTTTTATAAATTGTAGGGAGAATGAAATGTCTACTAGTCATGAAGAGTTATCAAGAAGACTTGCTAATGTTGAATCCCACTACACATACCCTGGAACTATTAACCCCATAGGACCTATTTACGTTCCAAGCGATAGTATTGTTATTGTTGGTACTCCGGGTAGTTACTACAACATGCCACCTATTGTTGTAGGCCCCATGAATCTTACAGTTGCCGGAAATATTACAGGTGTTGATCTCCTTGTTCATGGAGAAATCCCAAATGATGAACATGAATTTTCTCATGGTCTTCTAGGTGCTGATGAAGAAAAGAAAACAGGTATTAAGCGTAAGTGGCAGGGGTAGTTTAGCTAATAAAACATTAATACAAATCAATCGGATCAACATCAAACGACCACTTCAGCGAATAAGGAATCGTTCTGGTGTTGATCTTATCGTTAAGGACACTTAACAACTTTTGTAAATTCCCTCGAGAAGTTGATTGTACTAACAACTGGGCCCGATGTTTTTTCAACCGTCGTTCCATTGGTGCTGGAACAGGCCCCGACAAGGTCAAAGCAGGATACCCTTGCAAAGAAATATCACTTTTTAAAGTCTGTAAAAATTTTAACGCCATTTGCGGTTGATTCGCTTCTGCGCGAATAAGTGCTTGATAACTAAAGGGCGGTAATTTAACCATTCTTCTTTCGGCTAACAGGGTCTCTGCCAGATTTAAATAGCCTTCGCTTAAAATTTTCGTTAAGGCAGGATGTTCTGGGTGACAAGTTTGTAAGATCACATGTCCTGGCCGTTCCGCTCTGCCTGTTCTGCCCGCCACTTGAACGATCAATTGTCCCATGCGCTCAATGCTTCTAAAATCGGTACTAAATAAAGCCTGATCGATATCTAAAATAGCAACTAAAGTGACAGTCGGTAAATGATGTCCTTTAGCAATCATTTGTGTGCCAAGCAGAATGTCTGCTTCGCCCTGATGGATGCGGTTAAGTGCTGCTTCCATGGTGCCTTTTTTACGGGTCGTGTCGCGATCCAAACGCTCAATTTTATGGGTGGGAAAATGTCGTTTCAAGACGCCTTCGATTCGTTCTGTCCCAGCACCCACTGGGCCTAAACTTTTTGATTCGCAGCTAGGGCACGATTCAACTAAAGAAATGGTAAATTCACAATGATGGCAACGCAGACATTTTTCTTGGAAATGTAAGGTTAATTTCGCATCACAATGGGTACAATTGGCAGCCCACCCACAAGCAAAACACATCCAGACTGGAGAAAATCCGCGACGGTTTAGAAATAATAATATTTGGCCTTTTTTATCGAGATGTTCTTGAATGGTTCTAAGCAGTGATAATGATAAGCCTTCTTCTAATTTTTTATGGCGCACATCTAAAATCTGAACGCTAGGCATGGTGGCACGCCCTGCTCGTGATAAAAGGCTTAAATGTCTATATTTTCCCGTTTGGGCATTATGTAAGGTTTCGAGTGAAGGTGTTGCTGTGCCTAAGACAATGGGACATTGTTCAAACGAGGCACGCATTATTAAGAGATCGCGCGCGTGATATCGAAAACTATCTTGCTGTTTAAAAGACGGATCATGCTCCTCGTCGATAATGAAAATGCCGGGATTTAAAAGGGGCACAAAAGCCGAAAGTCGCGTCCCAATCACAATAGCCGCTTCGCCTGTTTTTGCTTTTTGCCAAGCAATCAAGCGATTTTTATCGGTTAGAGAAGAATTTAAAACAATAATCGTCTCGGTAAATCTTTGTTGGAAACGCGTGAGTAACTGTGGCGTTAGTCCAATTTCAGGCACTAAGATAAGTGCTTGACGTCCTTGCTTGATCACGGCCTCTATTGTTTTGATATAAACTTCGGTTTTGCCGCTACCGGTCACGCCATGCAATAAAAAAGGTTTAAATTGTTGTAAAGAGAGTGTGATGCTGTCAATCGCTTGTTGTTGTTCGGTATTTGGAGCAAAATCGGGGGGTATTAGGGCAGGGTTCTCAGCTGTTTTTAAGGTTTTTAGAGAGGTTTTTTTAGGTTTCTTAAGAGGCTCTTTCTCCATTTTTCTTAAGGCATTTGGAATAGCGGCTTCAAAGACTTCACCCAAAGGCTGGTGATAATAAAGACTCGCCCATTGAATAAGCTTTAGGATGGGTGCTGAAAAAAGCGGGGCTTCATCTAAGAGTGTTTCAATGACTTTGAGCTTATGAGGATCGTAATGAGATTTTTCAAGGATTTCGACAATCATCCCGATCTTTTTTTGTTTACCGAAAGAGACTAAAACTCTTCTGCCGGGAAGCGGGGGAGAAGAACAAAGTGAAATGGGAATTAAATAATCAAATAATTTTCGGAGGGGAACAGGAATGGCAATACGAGCGATGACATAATCTAGTGATTCAGTCTTCATTTAATCCAGCACGGCTTCTTCAAACAGTTGCAGCGAATCTTCGATACTCCGGCGGCGAGTCGATAGACCTTTGATGGTTACTTTCTTTTCAGTATTTTTCACTTTGATCGTTAAAACAGCGCCGATTTCAATTTCAAGGTTAGGGCTAGGGCGTAGGACGCCATCATAAATAACCTGCCCCATTTCAACGGCCATTCTGGCAACGGCACGCGTTTTGTAAAAACGAGCAGCCCACAGCCATTTATCTAAACGAACTTTTAAGGGGAGATCCATGTGTCGTACTGCCATTGAGTTTTAGAGTGAATGAGTGGCATCATACCAAAACAAGATGTCCTTGTCATTTGAGATAAACGAGTATTTATGCCCCAGTCTTACCAGCAGTGGATCCCTGCTATTATCAGTATTGCTTCCGACGCCGCAGAAGCTATTTTGGCTGTGCAAAGCCGTGAATCGTACGAGACGAATACAAAGTCAGATAAGTCACCAGTCACTGAGGCTGATTTATTATCCGATCGCATTATTCAAGCCGGGTTACTACAGCTTGATCCAAGCCTGCCTTACCTTTCTGAAGAAGGCCAAGTCTTCCCCTTAACAAAACGGGCGACTTGGGATCGTTTTTGGTTGATTGATCCCCTGGACGGCACCCGAGACTTTATCAAAGGGGGTAAAGAATTTGTTATTAATATAGCTTTAATAGAAAACCATGTTCCAGTTTTAGGGGTGATTGCAGTCCCACATCAGCAGGCAATTTACTGGGCTGTTAAAGGCCAAGGTGCTTTTTATCAGAAAATAGGCGAGCCTGCTCGTGCGTTACGTTTAAAGAAGGGCGAGCCTTCAGCCTTGACCCTGACTTTAAGTCGGAATATTGATCACCTGCAGGGCAGTGAGCGTGCCTTATTAGAGCGACTTCCACCAGCCACGTTTATTCACTGCAGCAGCGCTTTAAAATTTTGTTTACTGGCAGCCGGAGAGGCACATATTTACCCTCGCTTTGGAACCGTCTGTGAGTGGGATATTGCGGCTGGGCATATTTTGGTTGAAGAAGCAGGGGGAGAAGTTGTGGATTTAGCCGGCTTGCCTATTCGCTATAATTTAAACGAAACCCTCGATAAGACAGGCTTTTATGCTGTTTCTAGTGTTGACTTAGTAGCTTCGTGCTGTGGATAACTTTGTGCATAACACATTAGTTTAAACAATTGGCTAACCTAAGTAATCTTTCTTGTCTTGAAAACAACAAATTGGTAATATTTTGTAATATATTGATTTTTATAATATTTTTTATAAATTCTGTGGTTTTTCAGAACTTTTTACCCGACTAACATGGGTTGGATAACAACTGTTTTAATGATTTTTAGTTTGTTAATAACTTTTGTTATCTATTCTAATAAAAATTTGGATAATAGGATAACTTAAAAAGAAACAAGGGTAGATTTTTTCTATGGAGAAGAGATCAGTGTGATCAAATCTTTGGCTAAAGCTTCTGGTTGATGCGGAGGTGTAAAAAGCGCATGCAGTTTTCCAGCAGGATTAAATAATAACAAGGTTGCGCTGTGATCAATTTGTTTAATGCTGCTTTTAGCAGCCGTATCTTCCCAATAGTAAATGCCACAAGTTTTACTGAGTGTTTCAATCACGGCCTCATCGCCGGTGAGCCCTATAAAATTAGGGTTAAAACGATTTAAAAAAGATTTTAAGACTGCTGGCGTATCTGTTTCCGCGTCTAGGCTGACAAAGACAAAATGCAGTGGCAAAGTCGGTAAATTTTTCCAAGTGGTGCTAATAATGCCAAGCGTTGCGGGGCAGATAGCCGGACAGGTCGCATAGCCAAAAAAGAGCAGGGTCCACTGGCCTTTTAAGGATTCTTCGGTGAAGGGTTTTTCGTTTGCATCGATTAAAGAAAATGGCCCAATCGACTGGCTAGGGGTGAGTACGGTTGCCTGGTGTAGCGTGATGAGCGGTTTTGGAGAAGGGGTTTCAGGGGTTTCTTGAGATAAATACCAGAGACCTAAGGCAAGAATGCCGCTTAAAATAAAGATGGGGAGCAATCGTTTCATCATAGCAATCCTTTAATAAGTATACGGAATATAGTGATCGATTAATAAAGCTGAAAAAATTCCCAACAAATAGACAATCGAAAAATAAAAAGTTTGAATAGCGGTATGCGGGTTATCGCTTTTGTAGAGCTTATAAGCGTATTTTAAAAACAGCATTCCTAAAAAAACAGCGGTTGCAGCATAAAAGTGGCCGCTCATTTTTGTGGCATATGGCAATAAGCTGACGACTAACAATAGAATGGTATAGAGAATAACGTGTAGTTTTGTAAAGGCCACTCCATGAGTAATCGGTAGCATGGGGATAGCAGCATGACGATAATCTTCTTGACGATAAATGGCCAGCGCCCAAAAATGGGGTGGTGTCCAGGCGAAAATAATCAGGACTAAAAGCCAGGCGAATGCACTCATTTCATTGGTGACGGATGTCCACCCTAGGAGAGGGGGCATCGCCCCTGCTATTCCGCCAATCACAATATTTTGTGGGGTGAGTCTTTTTAAAAAACGGGTGTATAACACGGCATAACCCAGAAAGGTCAGCAACGTTAAAAAAGCTGTTAAGGCATTGATCCAGATAATCAGGACTAAAAATCCTGCCAGTCCCATGAAAGTTGCAAAAGTAAGTGCTTGCTTTGTCGATATCCGTTTGTTGACTAAAGGTCGGTTGGCAGTTCTTTGCATTTTAGCATCAATGTGCCGATCCACTAAATGGTTAACAGCTGCAGCAGAGCCACCCATTAAGGCAATGCCTAAGCTTGAAAAAATAAGGATTTTCCAGGGAACAAAGCTTTGGGTCGCCAAATGCATGCCGACTAATGCCGTGATCAGCATCACCAAGACGACTTTTGGTTTACATAAAGTTAAATAATCTTCAAAGACCATAAAATTTAAACTTTTGTGAATAATTAAGATAATAATTCAGGGTGATCACCGATAGTAATAATAAAGCGGCACAGCCATTATGTGCCACTGCAACCTTTAATGGCAACAAAGCTAAGATGTTAGTAATCCCTAGGATCAGTTGCACACTTAAAAGCATCATAATCACCAGGCTTAAATTTTTAATAAATCGGTTATATTTTTGACAAAAAGCCTTGATTGAAACAATAATCAAAAGAATGCTGGTGATGAGTGCGCCTAAACGGTGTAGCATCTGCATAGCAGATAATGTTAAGGGGAAAGTGGTAAAGGCGTGGTAATCGATCGCAGCACTTCCTGCACAAAAAGGAAAATCTAAACAAACCAGGGCTGCATAGTGTGCGCTGGTTAAACCGCCTAAAAAGATTTGCAACCATAATACGCTTAAGCTTAAGCGGCTGTAACGTTGCAAATAACGATAGTCTTTGCCGGGGAGCGCGCTCGTTTTTAAAGGTTTTAAGCTTAATGTTAACCACCACAGCAAAGAAAGAGTCATAAATCCCCCTAATAGGTGTGCAATAACAACCCAAGGAGATAGTTTTAAAGTGACGGTCCACATGCCTAAAGCCGCTTGAAAAGCCACTAAGAGTAAAATAATGATTGGCAGCGCTAACGATTGATAACGCTTCTGGCGGTAATAAAGCGTTAAAAAAAATAAAGCAGTAATAGATATCATCAGTAGTCCTGCCACATAACGGTGGATCATTTCTGTCCAAGCTTTGCTAGTATTCAACGCAGATAGATCCAGCTGATTGACGACCCATTGTCCATAACAACCCGGCCAATCAGGACAGCCTAAGCCTGCGTCGGTGAGGCGGGTATAGGCGCCGAGTAAAATAACAATAAAAGTCAGTGCTGTGCAAAAACAAGCTAAATAAAAAGAAGCGTTTGGTTTGGGGCGAAAAAAATTAGCCAGCATGTGAGAGCTTCAACAATCGTTGTAGATCTTTAATAATGCCCATGGGGCGATGACTTGAGGCATAATGCAAGATTAGCCACCCCTGCGGGTCAATGACGGCTAATGCGCCTGGTGCTAATAAGGGCAATTCAGGATTGGGAATAGTGCGGCACAAGATGCGATGGCTTTCTTTACCTAACGCTGCGTGAATACGTTTCAGATCTGTTAATGTGCTTTGGCACTGCCTATCACACGTATTAGGCTGAATGTAAACTAGCTGCCATTTTCCAGTCGTTGTAGGATCAAAAAAAGAAAATGTTTCTGTCGCCAGTGGGGGCGATAGGAGCGTTCCGGTTTCTACGGTATTAAAAGAAAAATGATCCCGAAAAAAATAGAGACCTTGCGCGGCGACAATGGGTAACGCAAAGAGCAATACCAAGATCCAAGGAATCGATAAGCGAGCGGTCATTTTTTTAAGATTGATCATGTATTTTACGCTGACAATGGCTAACACAATAATAGATAAAAACAGCTAGGGCCATCATAAACCATTGGATGGCATACCCCAAGTGTTTTTCAGCAGAAAGCGGGAAAGAAATAGGAATAATGGTAAACACCAGCGGATCGCCTTCCTGCAGTTGTAAGAGCAGTGGAGCGATAGGATGTTTTAGGATGAGAGAGAGCTGATCATATTCTAAGGTTTGTACGCGTAGAGGCCATTGTGTGGTGTTTGGATTGAACGATTGACCTAAAGCCAATGGATTAGCAGGCTGATTGATTATTCCTCGTAAGGTGACCAGCCCTGTTATCGGTGGAATGATTGGCAGTTCTGATCGATTCTGAATAGGGATAAACCCTCGGTCAATGAGCACAATAGTCTTGCTGTTGCTGATTTTTAATGGAGTGATCACGCGATAGCCCACCCGACCCTTAACGATTTGATTATCAAGCAGAATCTGGTTTCCGTTCAGTAACGTGCCTTGTACTTTTGCTAAACGATAACGAAGGTTTCCTGTATATTTTTGTAAGTTTTCTAGCGTAATTATATTATCTTTTGCATGGCTTTCTCGTTGACTCTGTAATTGTTGTTTGGTATTCGCCCGATCTAATTGCCAGTAGCCCAAATAGACGAAGAGGGGAATGATGAGTAAAATCAGTAGAGTAGCGAGTAAGGTGGGCTTAAAAACCCATGGACCCAGGGAGACGAGGGGAGTTTTCATGCAAAGCGCTTTGATAGCAACAGGGTTAATTTTTTTCATGATGGTGATTATATTAACCAGTTTAGGGGTAGGATTGTATTATTTATTACGTCATGAAGGCAAAAGCGATAAAGTGGCTTTAGCTTTAAAATGGCGGATCATTCTGTCTCTGGTGCTTTTCGGCGCGTTATTTTTAGCCTTTGCGATGGGGTGCATAACACCGCACCCGTTGTCCTAGCCTTTAACAGTGAGTGATTGAATATGAACGATAAAAAAAGTCTCATGACGAATATCATTAGTGTATTACTGATTGGGATAGGATATGGATTGGTTAAATATGGTTGGTTTCCGCTGGGGGCCGAGAAAATTAAAATGGTTGGTTTTTTTGCCTTTTCGGGGGCAATAACCAATTGGCTTGCTATTTATATGTTATTTGAGCGGGTGCCCTTGTTGTATGGATCTGGGATTATTCCGTTGCAATTTGAAGTGTTTAAAGCCAGTATTAAAAAAATCATGATGGAGCAATTTTTTAACGAATCTAATATTCGGCAATTTTTTAGTGCGGATTCTGTTTTAATCGAAGCAAAATTAATGGTTACAAACAGTCTTGAAACAGTGCCGTATGAGAAATTTTATGAAGGGTTTATTGCAGAGATTTTAAATACTTCACTCGGTAAAACACTTAATATGTTTGGGGGGGCTGATATATTAAAACCCTTAAAAGAGCCGTGCATTAAAAAATTCCAACAGATGTTTCAGGAGATCGTTGAAGGTGAGATTTTGCCGATGCTGATGAACGAAAAATTCAGTGAAAAAATAAAAGCTAAAATAGAAGAAATGATTGATACACAACTACAAGCTTTAACGCCTGAACAGGTTAAAGTACTGGTCAAAGACATGATCCAGAAGTATTTAGGATGGGTTGTGGTCTGGGGCGGGTTATTTGGCGGATGTATTGGGTTATTGGTGGGTTGAACAGGAAAAGTATTCTTGCGATAATGGTACCCAGTGCGTTAGGAGCAAGTGATGAGAATAGAAAAAATTTTACAGTTACCGCGCAGAGAGCTCTATCAGACTATGCGAACATTGGCAGGTGCTTCTCCTGAGCATGCCCGGTCGGTTCTTTTTAGAGGGATTCGGGAGGCAGAGAACTTTAATCGACTACCTGTGTTAGAGGCGATGCGCAAAAGTGCTTTATGGACAGCCCTTGATCTGAGAGATTATTATCTGATTGCGGGACAACATTGTTTAGGAACAACAGGTTCACTCTTGCAATGGTTGAGAGACGCCTGTGGCCTTAAAATGAAAAAAACTTATCTCGTTGGCAAATCTTATTCTAATAACGCAAGAGTTGTTGAGAAACTCAAAAGCTTAGGGCTTCGCTATCAAGCGAATTCCGAGCAATTAACCTTAGGGGCATTTCCAGAGGCTTACGAAACCGATATCTCGCAGCTGTATGCCAAACTTTTGACAGACTTAAAAAGAGGCGGACAGGGAGCGAAAGGAGTTATTGTTTTGGATGATGGGGGGCATCTGTTTAAAAAATTTCCTAGAGAAATTTCAAAGATTAAAAATCTCGCAAACATTCAGATCCCAGTGATTGGAATAGAGCAAACCAGTTCGGGTGTCGCCAGTTCACGAATTTTCCCCTTTCCGATTATTGAAGTGGCAACTTCTGCTGCGAAACAACTTGAGCCTGCTTCAGTCGTTGGAATATTAAAGAAACAGTTAGATAAAGATCTATTAGCGAAAGGAGGTTCGTCTGAAGCATTAAAAAATCTATGTTATGGGATAGCGGGATTTGGAAATGTGGGAAAAGCGGTATTTCATTTATTGAGGCAATCAGGGTGTGATAATGTTATTTTTTATGACCAAAAATCGCCTGACAATTCGATCGAACAGCCAAAACGTATTGTCGAACTACCTCATTTTATCCGTGCAGCGGATGTTATTGTGGGATGTACCGGAGAAGATTTCATGAAAATCGATTTTCCAGCATGTCTGGAAGCGATGGAATCGCGCGAGAGGCCTATTATATTTGCAAGCGCTTCATCCAAAGATACCGAATTTAATAGTTTGTTAAGACATATTCATAGCAATAATCGGAATGGCGCTATCGACCCATTGGGAGATATTCCTTACCCTAAGCATAACCCTATGGCTATTATCCTCGGTGGAGGAATGCCGCTTAATTTTAAGCAGGTTCACACAGGTGAAAGTGAACACTCTGTTCCGCCTGAAGAAATTCAATTGACCCGTGGATTATTGGCAGCGGCGGTACTGCAAGCGAAAAGAATGATGGAAGATAAGGTCGTGCTAGCCGAGCAATATCAATTAGATTCCGCTTGGCAAAGTTTTATTGTCAATGCGTGGACTCAAGATAGAAAGGAGCCTCAACTCACCACTTTTCAAGATTTAGATTGGATTTCTCAGCATTCTTTAGGAAAACCTCTAGAGACCGGTGTTCATCGCATCAAACTAAAAATTTAGCGAAGTAGGAAAATGAAAAACATAGATCAGTGTGAAAATTTTTGGGAAACGATTATTGATAGCGTTCCCGGGAGTATTTATTGGAAAAATAAAGAAGGGGTGTATTTAGGGTGCAATAAAGCCATGGTCCGAAAATCAAATTTTAAAAAAAAGGACGATATTATTGGGAAAACTGATCGTGAGCTATGGCCAGAATTTTCGGATCAGATTTGCCAAAGAGATGATGAAGTGATGACCCTTAATAAAACAATTGAATCTCAAGAAACTGTCACTATTAATACGGGGGAGGTGTTATATTTTGCAAGCATTAAAAAACCCTTAAAAAACGAGCAGGGTGAAATAATCGGGATGGCAGGAAATTCATTAGACATTACCGAAATAGTCCAAGCAAAACAGAGGGCAGAAGCCGTTAACCATAGTAAGACGCAATTTATTTTAAATATGCAGCACGATATAAAAACCCCTATTAGCCATATTATTGGGCTTTCAGATATTCTATTAAAAGCCAGCGAACAATCAGAAGAAAGTAAAAAATATGTTGGCTATATCAAAACGTCTGCCGAGAGATTAATGGAGTTAATGGTCGATGTCTTTTGTTTTTTAGATATTGAAACGGGGGACGCTCACGAAAAAATAGAGACATTTAATTTAAGGACAATGATCCAAAGTATTGTAGAGTTATATATTATTCCGGTTAACCAAAAGAAAATAAAATTAACAATTGATTATGCTGGGTCAACTCCAGATAGCTTGGTTGGAGATAGAATAAAGTTTCATCGGATCCTTTTGAATTTGGTTGATAATGCCTTGAAGTTTACCAAAGAAGGCAGTGTCACGATCCATGTTCAATGCGATCAAAAAAGTGATGACTCAAAGGCCATTTTGAAAATCAGTGTAGAAGATACAGGAATCGGGATCCCAGTGGAAAAACAGGAAGAAATTTTTGAGAAGTTTTCTAGATTGTCGCCATCTGGCCAAAATTTATATAAAGGATTGGGGTTAGGGCTATGGATAGTGAAAGAGCTTGTAAAAAATCTTAAAGGAACCATTCAGGTTGAAAGTCGTGAAGGTTATGGGGCGTGTTTTACCTGTGAGCTTCCTATTAGGACATCTTGTTAGCGATAGGGATATGAATTTAAATGGGGTATAGCAATCAACCACGGATACTTTTAGTAGAGGATGAATTCTTTTCGCAAATTATCTTCAAAAAGGTGATAGAAAACTTTCGTTTTTGCTTTGATATTGCTGAAACAGCAGAAAAAGCTCTCGAATATACTCGCAATCATGAATATAAAATTATTTTTGTGGATTTAGGGTTGCCCGATATTTTAGGGGTGGAGCTCGTTAAAGCTTTGAGAGAGCAGTTGAAACTAAAAACACCGTTAGTTGCTGTGACTGCTTTTAGTTCTGAAAAAATAAAACACGAATGTTATGCCAGTGGATTTGATTATTTTATTGAAAAACCTTTTAATGAAGAAAAATGCCTAGAAGTTTTTCAGAAATTTCTTATTTCAAGTGCTGTATTAGCATAATCATTTTTATAAAAAATCAGCAACCCAAGAAATCTTTTGAGGCTAAATACAATAATAAAAATCCAGTGATGATATTTAGAACTAGTAGCGCTGGATGGCAATAAAACGGTTTTTTCCGAATAATCCCTTTAAAATAGCAAGCGCTGCCGATCATTAATGTTGGCAATAGCACCAATAAAATCACGCACAAGCTGCCGGCAAATTTTAAAGTATCAATAAAAATATCCGGTTTAAATAATACGACTAATAATGGAGGTAAAAACCCTAAGACTAAGGTTAGGATTGGAATGTTTTTTTCCGAAGGTTGTTTTTCCTTTAGTTTAAGTCCATCGGTTAAGAAGTCTAAGAACGATAAGCTAACCCCTAGAAACGAAGTGGTGATAGCAATCGATAAAAAGAGGTGTAATGCATAAGCCGCCCCTTTTACTTGAAATTTGGTGGCGACAATTGCTGCAAAACTACTGATGACTTGCGAGGACTTTGCCAATTGAGACAGTTCTTCATGCGATAGATTAGCGTGAATATCAATGATCCAAAGGCCGTAAATAATCAGTGGCAAGAGGCTACCAATAAAAGTGACCAATCTTAATTTTTGGTAGGATTTTAAATAATTATTTAAAGAAGGCACAATTAAAGCAAAACCAAAAGACAATGCAATTGGCATGATGGCGGTGATAGGATTTATCGTGTTTTCGCCAACATTCACGGTAGAAAGCGAAGCGCTTGGAATTAAACACAATAACAAGATAAAGAAAGAGGAAAACTTAACCAACATAAAGAGTCGATTTGCCCAATCGACGTAACGAGTTCCATGGTAAAAGATGGCTAAAAAGAAGGTGAGAAACGCAATTGTATTCAGCCAGGCTGGAGATTCAATGGAGAAGCGATGGAGTAATCCACCGGCAAGATCAGAACCTGCCATTAAGTAACTCGCAATTAAAGTGTAGAGTAAACATAAATAAAATAGCCAAGTGCAAAATGTGGCAGAGCGGCCTAAGGTCGCTTTTACCATTGTGATGAGGTTGGCTTTATGAGGAAAATGCGTGGTGAGCTCGACCAGGTACAACGCGTTTAAAGTCATGACAAACCAGATAACCGTGAGTAGCGCAAAAATACAATAAAGATTAAGGCCTGAAACGACAATAGGTAAGGCGAGGATCCCACCACCAATCGAGGTACCGATAATGAGTAAGAGGCTTCCGAAGAAGGGATTAGGAGTAAATCGCATAGCGCTACCTTTTGTTAGACAACCTAAAAAAATGATTATAGAAAAAAAGGGATCTTAAAGATAGCTTCTATAGCCAATAGACAAAAATAAAGAGCATTAACCAGACGACATCAACAAAATGCCAATACCAGGCAACGGCTTCAAAACCAAAGTGTTTTTCAGCACTAAAATGGCCTTTAAGGCAGCGAAAGAAGATAACGATAAGCATAATCGTGCCGATTGTCACGTGGGCGCCATGAAAGCCGGTTAGCATGAAGAACGTGGCACCATAAATACCTGAATTTAACTTAAGGCCAAGTTCCGTATAAGCGTGATGGTATTCATAGGCTTGGAAAGAGAGAAAAGTTAGGCCTAGAAGAATTGTGAGGAATAACCCAATATTTAAGCGGGTTCGCTGATTTTTTTGCAGGGCAAGGTGTGCAAAAGTGATGGTGACCGCCGAAGAAAGCAAAAGCAGTGTGTTGAGTGCTGGGATCCCCCAGGGGCTCATGATAGCCTTAGGACCAATGTAGGTAGCAGGATCGGGATTTTTAAGGAGTGGCCAGGCAGCTTGAAAATGATCCCAGAGTACCGTATGTGTAGAAACCTTAGCGCCGATACCGCCCATCCAAGGAACGGACAAATGCCGTGCATAAAAGAGTGCGCCAAAAAATGCAGCAAAGAACATGACCTCAGAAAAGATAAACCAGACCATTCCCCACCGAAAAGAGCGATCTAATTGAGCACTGTAAAGCCCTGCAGTACTCTCTTCAATAACCGATTTCAACCAACCAAAAAGCATGAAAGCGACAATCAGTGCACCAGTGAAGAAGAACCACCATCCGGTGGGGTGCTCGTGTAAAATATTGATGCCACCCAGGACAAGGGTAAATAAACCGATAGAGCCCACCAAAGGCCAGTAGGCATGGTGTGGGACATAGTAGGCAGGTGGCTCTTTGATCATCGACTTTTTTCCTTCACTTTGGGCGTGACATCAAAGAGAGTATAAGACAAAGTTAATCGATGGACATTGTTAGGAATGGCGGTCTCTAGCCAAAATCGTAGTGGTAAATCTAAGGTTTGCCCGGGCTCTAACGTTTGTTGTTCAAAACAAAAGCATTCTAGTTTTTTAAGATGTTTGGCCAACACGCCCGGACTAATACTTGGGATCGCTTGGATCACCATTTTTTGGTGGCTCAAATTTTTTAAGCGATAGGTGGTGTGGGTGAGTTCGCCGGGGACAACTTGTAATGCGGTATGAGCTGGCGTAAATTCGCAGGGAATTTTTTGGTGACGGTTTGTATCGAATTCAACCACAATGGTTCTTTGTTGGATTGCTTTTTCAGTGCTTTTGTATCGAGAAAAGGCCTGTGGACTATCGATATCTACTTTTCCATTGAGTCCTGTTACCTTGCAAAAAACGCTGTAAAGCGGGATCAGAGCAAAACTGAAACCAAACATCAAACAGGTAATAATGCCTAATAAAATAATTAGCGAACGATTGTTTTTGATCATTCTTCTACCAGGGGTGGTGTTGTAAAACTATGATGTGGTGGGGGAGATGATAACGTCCACTCAAGTCCTTTGGCGTTCTCCCAGACTCTTGCCGGGGCTTTTGCGCCATGGCGGATGGTTTTAACAACAATGTATAAAAATAATAATTGAGATGTTCCAAAAAGAAAGCCACCAATGCTAGCGATACGATTAAAATCGGCAAATTCTAAGGCATAATCGGGAATGCGTCTCGGCATGCCAGCTAACCCCAAAAAGTGCATGGGAAAAAATAAAATATTTAAAGAAATAGCCGACAGCCAAAAATGAATTTTGCCTAAAGTTTCACTGTAATAATGCCCGGTCCATTTAGGGAGCCAATAATAAGTAGCAGCCATAATGCCAAAAATAGCGCCAGGCACTAATACATAATGAAAATGTGCCACGACAAAATAAGTGTCGTGATATTGATAATCAGCTGGCACCATAGCAAGCATTAACCCTGAAAATCCTCCAAAAGTAAATAAAACGACAAAGGCCATGGCAAATAACATAGGCGTTTCAAAGCTTAAGGCGCCGCGAAACATGGTCGCAACCCAGTTAAAGATTTTAACGCCTGTTGGGACAGCGATTAGCATTGTTGCCAACATAAAATAAATTTCCCCAATCACTGGGATCCCCGTCGTAAACATGTGATGCGCCCACACTAGGAACGACAATAAGGCAATCGAGATAGTGGCGTACACCATGGAGGTGTAACCAAACAAAGGTTTTCGGCTGAAGGTGGGAATAATTTCGGACATCACGCCAAAGCTTGGCAAGATCATAATATAAACTTCGGGATGACCAAAAAACCAAAAGATATGTTGATACATCACGGGATCGCCACCACCGGCAGCATTAAAAAAACTAGTGCCAAAATGACGGTCCATCAGCATCATCGTGACAGCGCCTGCTAAGACAGGCATGACTGCAATCAACAGAAAAGCGGTAATTAACCAAGTCCAAACAAAAATAGGCATTTTCATGAGAGGCATACTAGGGGTTCGTAAATTCAAAATAGTCGCAATGATATTAATAGCGCCCATAATTGAGGAGAGCCCCATTAAATGAATCGAAAAAATAAAGAAATCGGTACTTTTGGGGCCGTAAACGGTCGAGAGTGGGGCATACGCGGTCCAGCCAAAATCGGGCGCGGGGCCATCCATCACAATTGTGCTAAATAAAATGGTGAAGGCAAAAGGGAGTAGCCAAAATGACCAATTATTCATGCGTGGTAAAGCCATGTCTGGGGCACCGATCATCAGGGGGATCATCCAGTTGGCTAATCCCACAAAGCCTGGCATCACCGCACCAAAGATCATTACCAAGCCATGCATGGTGGTTAACTGGTTAAAAAAAGCAGGTTCAAAGAACTGCAAACCTGGCTTAAATAACTCAGCTCTGATACAAAGCGCCATACTGCCACCCATCAAAAACATCATAAAACTAAACCATAAATAGAGGGTGCCAATATCTTTATGATTAGTGGTAAACAACCATCGGCTGAGCGCTTTATCAGGTATTGTTTGATTCATCTAATAATCCTTCAGGATGATTTATTTTGAGCAGTTTTTTGTGTTTGTAACCAGGTTTGGTATTCTGCTTCTGGTTTAGCCTCAACCACAATGGGCATAAAGCCATGCATAGCGCCGCACAATTCAGCGCATTGTCCGCGATAAATGCCCGGGTGATCAATAATAGCCCAAGCCTCATTAATAAAGCCTGGAATTGCATCTTTTTTTACCCCGAGTGCAGGCACCCACCAGGAATGGATCACATCGTCAGAGGTAGTTAAAAAGCGAATTTTTTGTTTTTCAGGGACGATCAAAGGCGTATCCACTTCTCGTAAATAATGCGGGCCTTTGATGTCTCGGTTTTGAATTTGATCGTCTGGTGTCAGTAAACGGCTAAACAAACGTACGCCTTCGCCTAAATATTCATATTCCCAATACCATTGATGTCCAGTGATCTTAATAGAGAGCGTTGAATCGCGTTCTGTGTCGTTCATTTTGATTAATAATCGCGCTGCCGGAACTGCCATCAACATTAAGATCGTAAAGGGGATGATAGTCCACGCAACTTCAACCCAGAGACTCTCGTGAAAGTGTGCCGCTTTGACGCCGCGAGATTTTCGATGCCAAATAATGGCGTAAAACATGACACTAAAGACGACCGCGCCAATGATCACACAAATCCAAAAGATGGTCATGTGTAGTTGGTGAATGCCACGGCTAATTTCGGTGACCCCAGGGGTCATGTTTAGCACATAGTCTGCTTGGGCGGGTAAATGCGCAATCCCTAACAGGCCTAACAAAATGGCCCTGAATGGGGTGGGTAAAGACATGCGGTCACTCTCCTAGTTGTGCATCAGGGTCGAATAAATTACATTGGACCGTGGTTTCTAGTAGACGTCAAGTTTTGTTCAATTTTTGTTTAATCAATATTTTAAGTTTGTAAGAGGACTTTTTTGTGGCTAAAATCCCGACTATTAGTGTTATTATTATTACTAAAAATGAAGCGCTGCGTATTGAAGACTGCCTAAAGTCTGTTGCCTGGGCAGACGAGATTATTGTAGTCGATTCGGGGAGCACCGATGACACGGTTTCGATTTGTCGTCGCTATACCGAGAAAGTCACGGTGACAGATTGGCCAGGGTATGGCGCACAAAAACAACGTGCGCTAATGCAAGCAACGGGAGAATGGGTCTTATCGTTGGATGCAGACGAACGTGTGACACCGGCTTTAAAAGAAGAAATATTATCGGTTCTTCCGACCACCGCACTCGATGCTTTTGAGATTTATTTTAGCTCAGAATATTGCGGAAAGACTATTCGTTTTGGCGATTGGTTAAATGATCGCCAAGTCGTTTTATTTAAGCGTAGCGTTGGAGAATTTGTTTCTCTCTTAGTGCACGAGCGAATAGAAATTAAAGGGCGTGTTGGGAAAATGAAGGGAAAAATTCATCATTTGGCCTTTCAAGATTTAGAGATGGTCTTAAGAAAAATGAACGATTATTCTAGCTGGAGTGCCGCTCAGAAAAAAATACAAGGCAAAAAGGGTGGGTTATTTCGGGCAATCACGCATGGCGTGTGGGCTTTTGTCCGAGGTTATTTTTTAAGATTAGGATTTTTAGATGGTCGCGAAGGGTTTTTATTGGCGGTGTCTAATGCAGAAGGCACTTATTATCGATATTTAAAGCTCATGTATTTGTAACATTGCCTTATCCTGGTGAAGGTAGCACTAAATTTCTTAGATATACTGAGGTTCCTGTCGTATTTCCATCCGTTCTTTTACCTAAGAAAACGCGATTAGTATAAAAATAAGTTTGGAAAAGACGCTAGAAACTTCCGGATCCTTGACTAGCGTTAGTCAGAAACTCTCTCCTGTTCTGGCACCCAGATAATTAGCGGATTTTAAAAAAGCTTTGGTAATGCTATTCCTTTGCTTTAGACAGGAGACAGGATCTGGCTAATTTTTGCACCAGAGCCCGAAATCTCAGTTACAACGCAGATAAGTTTAATTCTGAGCAACTTGAAGGTATATAAAGCGCACTATCTCCTATCTGGGCGGGATACCAAGAACCACAATAAAAAGTTATGTTTCCATTAGCATCTGCTATCCCGGTAAAATTTAGTACCCCTCCTCCAAGCGCTGGCGTAAAGTTTAGCGCAAGCGTCGTTTTTAAACCGCCGGAAGAGGAACTAAGATTAGAAGTGTAATCAAATGCTAAAACACTCTCAGAAAATTCTGGGATTACCACATTGCCCGCAGAAGAGAACATCGATATATTACCATAGTAAAACTCAGTAGGAAAACTACCCGTTGTATTATAATACTCTGCCATCTGTGCTTTGAAAATGTCAAATAAGATCATAAGATTGCTGACGGTAGCTTTCTTAGTGTATACACTATAGGCTGGAACAGCGACTGCAGCTAATATCCCTATAATCGCAATCACTATCATTAATTCTATCAATGAAAAACCTTTGCCTTTGCTACTCATATAAAACCCTCATCAGAAAATTTTTGTACTAACGCTCGAACGGTCCAAAGAATAACTTCCCCTCTACAAGATCTGGCTAATTTTTGCAACAGAGCTCCATTAATTCTTATTAAAAATAAACCAAAAAAAACGGGGTTAACGTTGCAATCCCGTTAACCCCGTTTTTAATGGGCCGTGACTACCGAGCAGGTGCTGCTGCTGGAGCGCTGCTGCTACTGGTAGATTGCTGGCCTTTTTCGCCACGGCTCATTCCTTTACCTTTACCTTCGTGTTCGTGTCTTTCTTCTCTATGTTCACGTCGTTCATGTTCCATTCTTTCTCTTTCTTTACGTTCATGTTCCATTCTTTCACGTCTCATTCTTTCTCTTTCTTCTCGGTCTTTGCCTTTGTGATCTTTATCGCCATCCTGCTGCATGCCGCCTTCTTTTCGCATGCCTTCTTGTGGGGCAGCAGTATTGCCAGTGCTACTCGTGGAAGCGGTTGCTGGGGCCTCTGCTGCTGGTGGGGTCATTTGTGCGTCGTCTGCATAGGCGAGTGGCATCGAGAGGGCTAAGCCCATGGTGGCTACCATCAGTGTTATTTTCTTGTTCATTGCTTGAGATCTCCTGGAAAATTGATTGGATAGATATAGCATAGGAAAAGGTATCAAAATTTTCCAAGTGAAGGCGGTTATTGGCAGTCAACGGTGAATCGTTGACTGTCTTCCAGGCGCATGGCAGTGAGGCACTGGCCCCAAACGCAGCCTGTATCTAGGGCAAAAGTGTGAGGAGCGGTACATTTTCCCTTTAAGGATGCCCAATGGCCAAAAATGAGGTTAAGATCGCCACTTTTTCTGTCGGCAATAGAAAACCAGGGGAGGTAGTCTGCCTCTACGGTGTCAGGCGATCCTTTATGGGTCAGCTCTAAGCGCCCATCTGGACGGCAAAACCTTAAGCGTGTCAAACAGTTGATAATAAACCGGAAACGATTATACCCAGTTAAGTGAGGCTCCCATTGTAGAGGATGATTGCCATAGAGCTGCGAGAGGTAATCCAGAAACTGAGGGCCTTGTAGGATTTTTTCTGCTTCCAGCGCTAAGTTTTTGGCGGTTACTAAATCCCAAGCAGGATGCAAGCCTGCATGGATCATGGTGTAGCCTAATTTTTCATCATGCACTAATAAGGGTTGGCCCTTAAGCCACACCATCAGAGATGCACGATCAGGGGCTGCTAAAATGTCACTAAACGTATGATGTTTGGGATTAAAAGGTGTTGTTTCATAGGCGACCGCTAGCAAGGTCAAATCATGGTTCCCTAAAACTATCCGCACCTTATCTTTTAGCGATTGGATAAATCTTAACGTTTCGAGTGACTGTGGACCGCGATTGACTAAATCCCCAGTTAACCATAATTGATCAGTGGCAGGGTCGAATTTTATTTTATCTAAAAGGCGTTTAAAAGGTTCAAAACAGCCTTGTATATCACCAATAGCATAAGTGCTCATGAGGATAGATCCGGTTGCTTGCTACGGCTGGCAGCATAATTGCTCATGCAGACATACTCTGCGACAGAAAATGTTTCAGGTCTGCGCAAGGGGTCTATTTTTAGTGCTGCAAAATCGGCGGCATTAAAATAAGATTTCAGGGCATTAGCGATTGTTTTACGACGATGATTAAAGGCTGTGGTCGTCAGATGCCGCAATAAAGGAACTGAATCGGCCACCTGTGGCAGTGTCAAATGAGGCACTAACCGCACGACTGCCGATTGAACTTTTGGTTTAGGAAAAAAAGCAGTAGGGCTCACCGACAATAAAGTGTGGGCCTCGCAATGGTATTGCACCATGACGCTCAGTCTTCCAAAGGCATCGCTGTTCGGTTTAGCAATCATTCTTTCAACCACTTCTTTTTGCAGCATAAAATGCATGTCTTGAATAAGATGAGAAAAATTCAATAAATGAAAAATAAGTGGCGTTGAAATATTATAAGGCAAATTTCCAATAATTCTGAATTTTTTTGTATATCCTGTAGGATTTGTCAGCGTAGAAAAATCAAATTTCAGGGCATCTTGAATGTGTACCGAAACATGTGGGTTTTCAGAAAATTGCGTTTCTAATTCGTGACCTAAGTCGCGATCAATTTCAATCATATCTAGATGTTCGACTAAAGGTAGTAAGGGTTTAGTGAGAGCCCCTAAACCTGGACCAATTTCAATAGCATGATCGGACGTTTGTGGATTAAAAGCTTGGATGATATTGTCGATGACGGTTTGATCTTGTAAGAAATTTTGCCCAAAGCGTTTGCGCGGTGGGCGTTGCCCACTACTTCTCATTCAAAAAAATTTCAACTTCTGCATTGGCGCGTAACGTTCTTAACCAGGGAACGAGTAATTCTTCAAATTTTCGATGATAAAGAAGTTCCATCGCTTTTTGTCGGAGAGAGGCCCCTTCTGCATCTTCTGCAGTGCGTTTATTGAATAATTTAATGAGATGAAAACCGCTTGTATCTTGAATGGGACCATAGACTTCGCTGATAGATAAACGAGGGACAATTTTGACAAAAAGCGATGGAACAGAGGCCATTTTTCGCCAACCTAAATCACCGCCGCTTAATGCTTGCTGTCCTGCAGATTGTGCGATAGCTGTTTTTGCAAAATCAGCGCCTGATTTTAAAGCCTTCAAGACATCGGTTGCTTGTGTTTTAGCAGCTTGGATTTGTTCTTGCGAAGGGGTTTCTGGTAAGGGAATTAAAATGTGCCCTAGGTGATATTCAACATCAGATTGTTCTATGCCAGCAGGAGATTGCAAGAATTGTTCGATGTCTTTATCAGAGATGGAAATACTTTGCCCAATTTCTCTCATTTGAATTTTGGAAAGTGTTATTTCTGTTTTTCTGGCTTGGCGAAATTGGGTATAGGAAAATCCTTGTTGTGCCAAAGCGGCTTTTAATTGGTCGACCGTTAAGTGATCTCTCTCAGCAATGTTAGCGATAGCCTGATCGACTGTGGCATCGTTAGGTTCTTCAATCCCTTGTGCTTTGGCAAGTTGTAATTGTAATTTTTCTAAGATCATCTTATCGAGCACTTTTTGTCGAAGCTCGTTCATCGGCGGTGGTGTTGTTTCACCCTGTTGTAAACTTAAGACTAAAAATTGTGTTTGTTGAGCTAGCTCCGATTCGGTGATGGCTTCATTGTTGACAGAGGCGACCATGCGATCGAGCACAGGCAGTTTAGCAGCCTGTGCCAACAAGGGATAACCTAATAAGGCCAGTAGGCAAAGAAAAAAAGGGACAGTCACGCGAGATAATATCATAAATTAAGTCCAAAAACTAACTTTTCATTTTGTTCAAGATTATCATACCTTAATCCTGTTGTTCTCGCCACTGATAACCGGGGATAGCACGACGGATCTCGCTATTCATTTGGTTATTGCCAATCCCAGCAAAACCTTTGAAAATAAATTGCAAGAAAACACCTTTATTATAGCGTCTAACCGCATTTGCTTGCGTGTTGTCGAAAGGTTCCAAATACCGCGATACATATAACCGAACAGCCGTGCAACAACCTTGTTGTTCGATGCCAAAGGCCGTATCGTTTGAACGACGATGGTGTAGATCGTAATGCCATCGGCCAAGGGTTCGCCATTTTTCGGTTAAAGGCCACGCAAATGAAACATCGGTTTGATTGAGTCTTTCAGGTCGAAGGGTGACAGGATCTAATTTAGCCGGGTTATTTCTTAAAAATTGATAGCCAACATTAATCACCGATTGTAGATCTGGCTGGTATTGGAGATAAAACGCTTGTTTTTCCGTTTGTTTTTGATAAGGATCCCATTCTACATTGGCTCTAGCCGTTAACCCGTCTTGGATAAGATATTTTGCTAAACCGACGAAAGAGGAATAATGGTGTTGCCCATTCGGAAATTCTTGTTGCAGACACAGCGGATTTGTTTTTGGATTACAGCTAGTGACTTTATTCTGTTGGAAATATCGAATCTGTCCTAAGGTTGCACTTAAACGTTCTTGCCCTGTTTTATCTGTGATAAGCCTAGATGTCACACTCAGGGTGGCCTGATTGGCATCAGCTAATCTATCGAGCCCTGTAAAACGATTATCCCAAAATAATTGGTTATAATCGAAACCGGGATAGCCTGTGTCAAAAAGAGGTAAATTATTTTGATCGTGATAGGGCACATATAAATAATACAATCGTGGCTCTAAGGTGTGTGTGTAATCTGTCTGTAACAGTGAGGCCTTTCTTTCAAAAAAGAGCCCAGAATCAAGGTCAAAAATAGGAATAGCACGATGGGTATTCTGCTGCATAAAAGACCGATCATTGGGACCGACCGCAAGCGAGTACGCTAAAAGATCTAACTGAACACCAGGCTTGATAAACCAACCAGGATGTAGCACAGGGTAAGCCAGCCCTGGGCGAATTTGGAATCTATCGCCAGTGGTGTAAGCATTCCCGTTTATCGGATCACGTTTGTGCGCAAAGCGGGTGATATCAGCCTCTGTCGTCAAACTAAAATCGAAGGGTAAATCGGGATAAGATCCTTGAAAAGCGATTTGAGGTAATCTTTGATAAACATCTTGTGTGATGGGCCCTTCAAAGGGATGTAAGGTTTGATATTGTTGCAAGCGTGTTTGCATACTCCAATGAGGGCTTTGGAAAAAAATATCCCCTTGTTGTAAGAGCTGAGTTGTACTGGACAGGCCAATGCTGTTGCTAAAATCCATGAAATGATTGTCGTCATGTACGGTGTGATATTGCAAAGACGAGCCCCAATTTTCGTTAAAAAGGGTATTGTACTTCGCCTTTAACGCCGCTCGATTATCATTCTTATTTAAGGCAGTTAAGCGAGGATCATTCGGGATCGTTATCAAAGGATGAGACGATTGACTCTTTTGTCTAAAGTGATGATAAGCCCGATCGTTTGGCAAAAAAGACGCGTCAAATTCTCCGGTCGATTGCAGAGAAAGATAGCGAAAATTTCCCTGCATTTCCAAACCCCGTTTGCTTAAGAGGCGCGGGGTTAATGTGGCATCATAATTCGGTGCTAAATTCCAATAGAACGGGGCGGAGAGTTCGAGTCCTGAACGATTGGTGCTGCCATAACTTGGAAATAAAAAACCGGTTTGGCGGCGATCATCAATGGGGAAATCTACATAAGGCCAATAGAAAACCCGAAAATTATACAGATATAACCAGGAGTGTCTGGCACGTCCGCGCCCTGTTTTTTTATTTAAGGTCACTCGTCGAGATCGTAGGCTCCAAGTATTTTGATCAGGGCTGCAGGTGGTATAAGTGGCCGTTCTTAAAGCCATTTTATCTTGATTGGTGATGGTCATTGTTTCGGCCGTGCCTCTGGCGCGTCGCTCGTATAGGCGATAAGCGGCGTTATCGATTATTTGAGTGTGCGTTTCTCGATTAATCAACGCGTTTGTTCCGACCACTCTTAAGCCGGGTTGGGTAATTTTGACGTGATCGTTGGCGACGATAGTATCAATAGGGGATTGTTTATTAGGATCACGGTGAATCGTTGCCCTGTCAGCAGACACTACTGTATTGCCCTGAATTAAATGCACGTGGCCCGTTAAAATAGAATCACCATTAGGGGTGAATTGGCCTTGATCGGCTGTCACTGTGGTGGGCTCGGCCTTTAATTGCATGTCGGAATGGTGTGGAAAAGGCAGGGGGGCTTCTTGGTAATATCCGCCGCACAGCGTATGTGTGTCTTTGGCCCAGACCCAATCGTCCCACGAGTCAACTGATGGGAGGGCTGCATGTGCTACAGATAGGCTCAGCCCTAAAACAAAAATACCCCTGACAATCGGGAGAGAAAGCTTCAAAATAAGGTGCATAGTCTTTGCTGGGCTCCTTGCTATCATAATAAGATAAACCATTGCATACTTTGCCTTTGAACTGCAAATTATTAGAAAAGTAGGAAAACTAACATGACAAGAAGAGAACAGTTGGATCAATGGTTAAAAACAGCATTAGAAACGACTGATTATCGCGTTGCACCTTTAGCAGGAGATGCGAGTTTTCGTTCATACCATCGTGTTTGGGTAGGTGAAAAATCCTATGTCGTGATGGACGCACCACCCCCAGAGTCCCCGAAGCAGTTTATGGATATTGCAGCATTATTAGCAGGCGAGGGGCTAACAGTCCCGGTGGTTCTTGGGGCAGAATTGAGTATAGGATTTTTATTATTATCAGATTTTGGCGATAGACTGTATTTAAATGAATTAAATAACGAGACAGCAGATGCTTTATATCAAACAGCTTTTGCAGCTTTGTTAAAAATACAAGCGATTAAAGCAGATTCACCCAATTTCGATAGATCTTTGCTGGAGACACAAAGGGGTGTCTTTGAAGAGTGGTATCTGCAAAAAAATAAATCCATTCGTTTAAGCAGTGGCCTGAAAGCAATACTGGATCCGATTAATGAGCAGATTTATCAAGTGATTGAAGCACAACCAAAAGTATTAGTCCATCGCGATTATCATTCTAGAAATCTCATGATTTTGGCAGAAGATAGTCCGGGTATTCTAGATTTTCAAGATGCTATTATCGGGCCTATTACCTATGATTTAGTGTCATTATTACAAGACTGTTATATCAGTTGGCCAAGAGAACGGGTAGAGCAATGGGTGGAGGCTTATCGAGAACAAGCGGTATCCAGAGGATTATTATCTTCTAGTGTGCGTCCAGAAACATTTTTACAGTGGTTTGACTGGACGGGGTTGCAACGACACTTAAAAAATCTTGGGGTGTTTTCTCGTCTGAATATCAGAGACAATAAACCAGGTTATTTAAAAAGCATTCCACAAGTGTTGCACTATATTTTTGAAACTTGTGAACGCTACACAGCGTTAAAACCATTACAGATTTTCTTGATGTCACTCGACATGGAAACAGTTTAAATGCGAGCGATGATTTTAGCGGCGGGTGCTGGAAAACGGATGCAACCTTTAACTTTGCATACGCCAAAGCCTTTACTGACGCTCAAAGGCAAGCCATTAATTATTTATCACTTAGAAGCTTTTCAGCGTGCAGGGATAACAGAGGTTGTCATTAACTTAGGGCATCTCGGGGAACAAATAAAAAAAGCGCTGGGGGATGGTCAAAAATGGGGTTTGTCGATTCAATATTCACCCGAAGATCCTGTGTTAGAAACGGGCGGTGGTATTTGCAAAGCTTTGCCTTTATTAGGCACTGATTCGTTTATCGTCGTGAGTGGTGATGTATTCACAGATTATCCTTTTGAAAAATTACCGAAAAAAATATCGGGATTGGCTCATCTGGTGTTAGTAGACAATCCGCCGTATCACCCTATTGGTGATTTTGCATTAGAAAAAGATCGAGTAATAGCGTCTAAAGGACCATTATTCAATTTTGGGGGTTTTGGTGTTTACACACCAGCACTATTTACTGATTGTCCGACGGGTGCATTTCCAGTAGCGCTGTTATTTGAAAAAGCGATCCAAGCAGGATTGATCACAGGCGAATATTATTCAGGACTGTGGCATAACATTGGTACACCAGAACAGCTAGTTGCACTAGAGAAGGCCTAAGATAGGGTATTCCCCAATTGTTTGTATTTTGATGCTCATGATAGCCTTTCCTTAATCTCTCATTGTCCCGATACACAGGAGGTGTTTCATGAGTCAGTTTGATGTGGCGATTGTGGGTAATGGAATCTTAGGCTTATCGACAGCGTATAGTCTGATGATAGAAGATCCCCATTTAAAAATAGCAATAATAGGCCCTGCGTTTCGTGAAGGTGGCGCGACTGTTGCAGCAGGCGCCATGTTAAATTGTTTTTCAGAAATTAATAAGCATACCTTAAAGTCAAAATATACGAGAAATAAATTTGAATTGGCTCGCCAAGCGCTGAAGATGTGGCCAACTTGGTTGAAGATCATCAATACAGGCTTAAGCCCTAGTCATCAAGTCACCCATACACCAGGGACTTTTGTCTTGTTAAATTCGCGAGCCGGAAAGCGTGAAAGTGAAAATTATTTGGCTATTCGAGATGCTTTAAAAAATAAGCATGAGCGCTTTGAAGAAGTAGAACCTTCCGAAATTCCAGGAATAAATCCTGTGGATGATTCTCGACCGTTAAGAGCGCTTTATATTCCGGAAGAAGGCGTGGTCGATCCGCATCGTGTCTTAGCTGCTTTAGAAATGATGTTGTTACGAAATAAAAATGTTGATTTTGTCGATGATACTGCGATTGAAATAATCGTCGATAAGGGGAAAGTCGTTGGTGTTAAAACAAAAACGAGCGATACCCTTAAAGCCCCTCGAGTTCTCTTGGCTGCTGGGGCATTTAGCCAGCCATTAATCGACAGGATCCCTTTAATCGCTAACCGGATCCCAAAGGTATTTTCAGGGCCAGGATGTGCGGTCACCTTGAAAATGAACAACCATCAATTTCAGCATGCCGTGAGAACCCCTCTTCGCTCAGGATCTTGTGGGATCCATATTTTGCCCGATGGAAAAAGCGCGCATACGCTGTATTTAGGGGCTTCTAGTGCTGTGCGGTTTTCTCCCAAGGATAAAGCGAAAGCTCGTGATGTCTATTATTTATTAGAGCATGGCATGGAGCAATTCAATCAAGATTTACGGGATGCAGAAATTGTCCAATGGAAAGTGGGTAACAGACCGATTACTTTTGATACTTTTCCGTTGATTGGAAAGACTTCTGTGCTGGGACTTTGGATCTTAACTGGAACTGGCCGAGATGGATTTTTATGCTCGCCTTTATTTGGCATGTCGATGGCTAAAGAAATCCTCGGAAAACCAGCTTTATTTGCACACGAGTTTCAACCCGAAAGATTTCCGATTGAAACCATGTCGAAAGCAGAAGTGATTGAAGAGCTGGCCGAGCAATATATTAGCGTCGGTTATGAGCATGCGATGAAATTACCTAAATTATGCTGGAGCTCAGATATCAAACAGATGACATTTCAGTATATTAAAAATAGGTATGATGAGTTGGGGATTGAGACAGGGCTCGCCCCCGATATATTCACCATGCTACATTATGTTCCAGAGATGATCCCCGTTTTTAAAGATTATTATAAAAGGATCACGGCTGAATATACCCCGACTGTTCAATTAGCCAAAGTGGTGGGATACCACTAGCCTTAAGGTTGGCTCGCACTCCTCTGTTTTTGTACTAGAATAGTAGCATTAAGGGTTCTAGTGTCCGGGCAGGGGAGTTAGAAATGTTCAAGAAAATCAACAGCTTTAAACCTTCTTTTTTGATTGTTATTTCTATTTTCACCGTTATTGCCGCTTTATACGCCGAACATTGTTCGGTAAAATGCTATCGACTCACGGGCAATATAGAGGGTATTCACAATATTGAATCAGGCTTAAGGGATTATCTGTTAGCGAGCCGTGAGAGAGCAGACTTAAAAATGATTGCTCTTTATAAAGTGAGAGAAGGTTTAACGATGATCAATGTGATGTCCAAAAACCACTCAGTGATAGAACACTTGTTCCAGCATAAATTTCCCATCGCAAACCCAAACAATAATATTCATGAAGAGCTTTATGCCAGTAATAAATTGAATTTAAAAGACATGATGATGGTGTTAAAACAAACTCAAAAAGTCTCTTATGAAAAAAGAGCTTTGGCTCTGTTGGAGTCATTAGAGAAGGTAGAGAAATAACAAATTTAATCCATTGCCTTTTTTAGTTTTTTCAGTACCATACACGGTATGATAAATCATTGTCCTTGCGGTACGGGCCGCGTCTATTTAGAGTGTTGCGGTCAATACCTGGCAGGTAACCTATTTGCCAAAACCCCTGAAGCTTTAATGCGTTCTCGTTACACCGCCTTTGTCAGCAATCGCTTGGATTATATTGAACAAACAATGTCAGGGCCTGCATTGCTGCGATATCAAGAACAAGGGACTAAAAGCGCCTCGGTACAATGGTGTGGATTAGAAGTGTTACAGGCATTTTGTGATCCGCTAGATCCTACTATTGGCACGGTAGAATTTATTGCTCGTTATCGTACTAATGGAGTTGATGGTTTTATGCGTGAGAAAAGTCAATTTCGCTTTAAAAATCAGCAGTGGTTTTATGTGGATGGCGACTGGATGAATGACTCATCGCAAGGGAGCGTTTAATTTATGTCACTTGAATTGGTTACTATCGAAGAGACTTTAAAGCCTGAATTATTACAAAAACGAGCAGAAGATCTGCAATTTCCTTTGACTGATGCGATGCGAAAACTTGTTGATGAGATGATCCAAAAATTTCTTGAGATCAAAGCGGCAGGGCTTGCGGCTTGTCAAGTCGGGTACTCTGTTCGAATGATCGTTTTTCATGTCACTCAAAACGATCTTAAGATAAGATTAAAAGCGGAAAAAGAAATTCCGATAACGGTTCTGATTAATCCTGAATATCGTCCCATCGAAGCCGAGGGAAAATTTGAAGACTGGGAAGGGTGTTTTTCGGTACAGCGGGTGATGGGTAAAGTCTCCCGTTATTGCCGTATTCACTATTGGGGTTTTACACCCGAGGGAGAACGAGTAGAGGGCATGGCGGAAGGGTATTTGGCTCGATTATTACAACACGAGATCGATCATGTTAACGGGACATTGATCACAGATGTCTTGCGACCAGAGTGTGTACAGGGATCTTATGCGGAAATGATCCCTCTGCTGGATAAAGAAAGGGCAGAGTATCAGCGTGCGTGTGGCATCGGATGAGGGTGTTTATATTTACAGACAGCGATACATATGGGATAGTAGGGTTCCATTAAAATCGCCATAATGCTTTGATGACATTCATGTGAAGAAAGAAATGCACAATAGAATTAGACCTTTTCTTAAATGGCCAGGCGGAAAATTTCGTTTAGTTGACAAAGTTATTCAAAGACTCCCCCCTGGGGAACAGTTGATTGAACCTTTTGTGGGTGGCGGGGCCATTTTTTTAAACACCCAATTCAAAAGCTATTTATTAAACGACGCCAATGTCGATCTCATCACCTTGTACCAAAATTTACAAAAGCAAAGAAAAAAGTTTATTGAAATATGCCGTGTACTTTTTACGCCTAAAAATAATCTAGAAAAAGCATATTATCGTTTCAGACAAGAATTTAATGCCTGCCAAGATCCTATCCGCCGTTCGGCATTATTTTTGTATCTTAATCGGCATGGATATAATGGGTTATGTCGTTACAATGCAGGAAAAAAAGAATTTAATGTGCCGTTTGGGCGTTATGTTAAACCCTATTTTCCTGAAAAAGAAATGAACCTTTTTTATGAAAAGGCTAAAAAAGCGACTTTTGTTTGCGAAGATTTTACAAAAACCTTAAAACGGGCTAAACGAGGATCAGTTGTTTATGGCGATCCCCCTTACGTTCCCTGGAATGCCACGGCTTGTTTTACAGAATATCGTGCCGGGGGATTTAGTCTAAAAGAGCAGAAAATTTTAGCCGCATTGGCACACGTCTTATCCTCAAAAGGGATCCCAGTCCTTTTATCCAATCACAGCAATGACATCACAAAATCTTTGTATACTGATGCAAAAATAGAGGAATTTGTGGTGCAACGCTATATTAGCTGCAAAGCAGCTAACAGGGAGAAAGTACTAGAATTGCTAGCGCTTTATTCGGATATGTAGTGTTGTTGAATTTTTAAGATAAAAATCAACGAGAGTCTTTCTTTCTTAGCTTAATTAAAACTTGTTTACACTCTTCGTCTAAGCGTTCCAATGCCTTCTGTGCTGCATCAAAAGCTGCAGTGAAGGGGGGTTCTATTGTTTTCGGTATAGGTAGTTCTTTCTTATCTATATCAAAGGTCTCTTGCACCGCTTGGGTGACTTCTAATAACTTTCTGGGAAGAGCCCAGGAGAAATGCACAGGGGGGGCCAAAGAGTTATCGATTACTTTTTTTAATTCCGGGTGATTTTCTAAAAAAGAAAGGCATTTTAAAAATTCTTTTCTGTAAATACTCGCCTGAGAAAATCCCTGGTAGGGTTCTGGTCCGCCATTTCGGACGCCGTAAATAGCATCATTGTGATATGGTAAAGTATTTGCATGTACTAACTCGGTTGTCTGGCCACCAAATTTTTTTGGCGCGAGACGGGTAGGGAAAAAATAGTGTTTTCGAGTATTTTCTTCTGTTGTACCAAGGCCACAAATAAAAATGTTATCATCCTCACAGTCAATAATCGTAGATAAGCTTCCAGCGCTAACCTGAGTTATTTTTAATGTTACTAATGTTTCAGGGGATATTCCTTGAAAATTTGTCAGTGGAAGGGGGGTAGGAACCAAACAGAAATGTTCTGTCTCTCCTTGCCCTATTTGTCCCGCATAATTAGAGCCGCAGGTTAAAATACCATCGTCACAATGAAAAACCGTGTGAGAATTTCCGATGGCGATATTGATGATTGTGCGCCCTTCAAAGAATTTTGGGGATATTTGTTGTGGGATATAAACATCTTCAGTATGGCCAAGTCCGAGTTGGCCATTGTCGTTCCATCCGCAAGAAAAAATACTGTCATCATCACAGCGAAAAATAGTGTGAGAATAATCTACGATGGCATCTACTATTTTGCGATCTCCAAAATATTCTGGATTGATTTGGGTTGGAACCCTATATTTTTCGGTATTACCTTGCCCTAATTCCCCTGAATCATTTGAACCACAAGAAAAAACCGTGCCGTCTTCAGCCAGGAATACTGCATAAAAATGTTTGTACCTAATTCCTATTATCTTACGATTGCCAAAATATGCTGGATTAATTTGAGTAGGAACTTTACATTTCTCAACATCACCTTGCCCTAAATGCCCGGTTACATTGGATCCCCAGGAAAAAACGCTACCATCTTCGCAAAGAGCAATAAAGCTACTTTGTACCGGAGCGCATTTTATATCGATTATTTTGCGATTTCCAAATGTTTCAAGAGGTAATTTTCTGACTCTCCAGCCTGAGCAATCATCTTCTTCTGTACCCATCGCACTATCTCCATGATAGAAAACGTGACTATCTTCACAAATGAAAACTCCATTTGTGAATTTAGTTAGTTGGCGCCACTCAAGCTGTTCAGCTACATAAGCCAATTGAGTGATTGTAGGAGGAATGAGTGTAAGATCTATGGGGAATGGATAGGTGTCATTGTAGACTAAATTAGCGGCTTTTTCCCAGTGTTGGGATATTTGACGGGCTTTTAGTAAATTTTCTTTATCAAGAAGTTTCAAGATACGCACCATGAGTTCTAAAGGTAATCTTCTCGGATTAGTCATGCTAAACACGTTTTTCCTCCATGATTCACAGCAAAAAAATATTCTTTATAAAAAACCAGTTTAAATTATCACGCAATCATCTGTGATACAAACACTAAAAATATCAAGGAAAATACTGAACTAACAGCCACCATCAGCTTCACCAGCTGTGTATCTGTCGAAAATTGCTTGGCAATAATATAAATAATAAAGGCTGTTGGCGATGAAGCTGAAATGACCATGGAATAAAGCCAATAGTGTTCAAGATGAAACACATACTTCCCTAATAAAAAAGCAATGATAGGATGAATAAGGTTCTTAGTGAAAACTAAAAAACAGAGGGTTTTATTGAAATGCTCTTTTTTGAGATGGATCTGGCTTAAGGCTAAGCCAAAAATAAACAAAGCAATGCTCGAGGCGCCATTGCCTAAATTTTTAGTAATGGTCGTGATAATAAAATGAGGTTTTATTTGGTAATAGCTTAGTACAATGCTAATAACGGGTAGAATAATGAGCGGGGTTAACAGCGAATTGGCCAGCCTTTTGGGGAGAGATTGTTCGCGATGTTGCGATAAGCTTAAGATAATCAAAAAAGAAGATTGAATAATGACAACTTGTAATAAATTACTTAAGACAGCAGCTTTGGGATCACCTAACAAAAACGTGATCACCGGTAAGGAGTAAATGGCAGTATTCACATAACCTGAGGCCAGTATTTTAATACAGGTGCTAGACAGAGAATGATCTCTAAAAAAATAAAGAGCAGTGAAGAGCCCGATACTGAAGAAAGAGAGTAAGTAACAAAAGACATAGGGTAAATTGACGAGGCTTGCAAAATCGTTACTAAGTATAGCGCTAAAAAGGTAACAGGGAAGAGCGACTTTGAATAAAAATAGTTCGAAGCCTTCAATATGCACTTCATGGAATAGCTTTTTTCTGCCACAGAAAAGCCCGATAGAAATGATGCCAAAAATAACGGCTAATGAATGGACTAAATTCATAGTGGCTTCTTCGAAGAACGCGCAGGAGAAACTCTGGCTATTTTAACGGTATTGTCTTTCATTTGGATCACTTCAATTGGATGGTTAGCAATCAAAACGCATAATCCTTCCACGGGCAAGGTTTCTAAGGTTTCTGTGATTAAGCCATTTAAAGTCGTTGGGCCTTGTGTCGGCAGGTCCCAGTGTAAGGTTCGATTTAAGTCGCGAATACTCATACCACCATCGACTAAGTAAGTGCCATCTGTTTGCGGTTGTATTTCTGGATCTTCATCCTCTACTTCAGTGGTATATTCTCCCACAATTTCTTCTAGGATATCTTCTAGTGTCAACAATCCTAATACATCGCCATATTCATCGACCACCAAGCCCATTCGGCGCTTGTTTTGTTGGAAATTCAGCAACTGTGTATGGAGAGAGGTTCCTTCAGGGACAAAATAGGGTTCGTCCATGACATTGATCAGTGCCTGCTGATTTAGATCTTCTTGCGTTAAAATTTTAATCATATTGCGGGTATGTAAGATGCCTTGAACATTGTCTAAATCTGAGCGATAGACAGGCAACAGCGTATGTTGAACTTCTTTGAGTTGTTTAATGATCTCATCTTGGCTGTCATCAAGATTAATACCAACGACTTCATTGCGAGGGATCATAATATGTTCTACCCGAACGCGCTCTAGATCAAGAATACTGAGCAGCATCGATTGATGGCGACCTGGGATATAACCACTCGCCTCATTCACAATGGTTCTTAATTCTTCGCGAGTGATAGGATCAGTTGTTCTAGAAGAGGCATGAATACCAAACAATCTTAAAATAGCACTCGAAAAACTGCTTGCTAACCAGACTAACGGATATAATATCCATAGCATGATTTGCAGCGGATAAGAAACAAAGCGCGCCGTGCCTTCTGGTTTAACGGCGGCCACTGTTTTTGGCATGACTTCAGCAAAGACTAATAAAAATAAAGTCACCACAATCGGTGCGATAATAATCCCAATTTCGCCTAACCAATGATCGGCTATTTGGTTGGCAATACTGGCGCTAATAGCTGTGGCAAAGGTGTTACCAATTAAGATAACGCCAAGTAGGCGATCTGGATACGCCAATAACTTGGTGATACGACGTGCATAGGGCTCTGTTTTGGCGAGATGTTTTAGACGATAGCGGTTTAGCGCCATAATGCCTGTTTCGCTAGCAGCACAAAAAGCACAGAGCAATACAGCAAAAATGAGTAACGTTAAGAGTAATCCATCAGAGAGTGCAATGGTATTCAAAATCTGTTTTTTCCTTTTGTTTCATTTAAACAATCGACAAAGCTTTATGGGTTAAATAGGCCATGAGTAAAAATCCAAGGCTTAAAAAAGTCCAATAAATAGGTTTTAAACCCCTAAAGCCTGTTTGATATCGCTGATATAACAGGGCTGCAAATAATCCCCAGGCTGCTAGAGAGAGCGTTGTTTTTCCCAGATGATGTTCGATTAGGCCAAGATCAAAGCATAGAAACACGCCCAATAAAGATAAACTTAAACACACAAAGCCAATCAATAATAACTTGAAGAGATGATTTTCTAGTGTTTGCAGTGGTGGTAAAAGGTGCACTAATGTTTGGAATGACTGTGTTTTAAGATAACGATTTTGGCAATACCATAAAATAGCTTGCAGTGTTGCCATCATCAAAATGCCAAAAGCCAAAATAGAAATCAGGATATGAGTGAGGGCTGAAGCGGTGTAATGCGTGGCTAATAAATCACTGCCCGGGAAAAAGAGCACGAGTAAAATAGATAATGCTGAAATAGGTAAACTCAACAGCAAGAGATTGTCGTCCCCTTTCCTCAAGGAAATTCCACCGCTAATGAGTGAGCAGCCCCAACAGATCAGTGAAAAAAGGTGACTTAAGCTTAAGTTTTGCCCCTGGGGGGTATCGATCCACTGATAGAGCAGATCGCTATGTAAAAGCAGGGTAAGTAATACTAATGTTAAAAAAAGCGAGCGAGAGAACGCAAGCATTCTGGTGATTTTTAAGATTTGACAAACAAAAGCCGAACTATAGGCAAAGAAAGTCAAGAAACTAATTGTATTAATAGCCATACGACTTTAGTATATTTGAAAGTATCATTTCCCTCGTGCATACTCTTATCTTCGCATGAAGAGGCGCATAAGACAACAGAGGTAGCACAGCAAATGTTTGATAATTTAAGCAATCGGCTCAGTCGGGCATTTAAGCATTTAACCGGAAAAAGTCATTTAAAAGAAGAACATATTCGCGAAACGCTGAAAGAGGTGCGTAAAGCGCTATTAGAAGCCGACGTTGCTTTAAGTGTTGTGAAAGATTTTATACACGCAGTACAGGTAAAAGCCTTAGGTCATGCGATTGCCACACATCTTTCTCCCGAACAAGAATTTTTAAAAATTGTTAATGATGAATTGATCCACCTCATGGGCGATGCCAATGAAGGATTGGATTTAAAGGCGGTGCCACCGGTGGTAGTCTTGGTGGTCGGTTTACAGGGATCCGGTAAGACCACGACTGTGATCAAATTAGCCAAGCATTTGCAGGAAATGCAAAAAAAATCAGTGGCAGTGGTGAGTACCGATATTTATCGGCCAGCGGCTATCGAACAATTGAAAGTATCGGCAACAGAACATGGCATTGAATGGCTTGCTTCAACGGCAAATGAGCAACCAACAGTGATTGCTGAGCGTGCTATTTTAGAAGCGAAAAAAGCCCAGCGAGAAGTATTGATTATTGACACAGCAGGCAGATTACATATTGATGATCTCATGATGGCAGAAGTGAAAGCGCTCTATCAAACGGCTAAGCCAACAGAAGTGCTGTTTGTCGTCGATAGCATGACCGGACAAGACGCAGTGAACACAGCACGTGTGTTTGGAGAAGCTTTGCCTTTAACAGGTATTATCCTGACCAAAACCGATGGAGATGCCAGAGGCGGTGCTGCTTTATCGATTCGTCAGGTGACGGGTAAGCCCATTAAATTTTTAGGAACAGGTGAAAAAATCGCGGCCTTAGAGCCTTTCCATCCTGAACGAATGGCCTCTCGTATTTTGGGGATGGGAGATATTCTGTCTTTAGTCGAAGAAATGGATCGAAAAATTACTGAAGCAGATAAAGAAAAAGCCGAAAAATTAGCCAAAAAAATACAAAAAGGAAAAGGCTTTGATTTAAATGATTTTCGCGATCAAATGAAACAAATGTTAAACATGGGTGGCATGGCGAATATCATGGATAAATTGCCGGGGATGGGAAAGCTTCCTCAAGCCTTAAAAAGTAAAGTAAACGATAAAGATATTATTCGCTCTGTGGCTATTTTAGATTCGATGACACATAAGGAACGCGCTTTCCCTGATCTCGTTGCGAATTCAGGCTCGCGTAAGCGGCGTGTGGCTGCAGGTTCTGGCACGGATATTCCGCAAGTAAACCGCGTGTTAAAGCAACACGCAGAAATGCAAAAAATGATGAAAAAAATAGGCAACCAAGGTGGGTTGATGAAAATGATGCGAGGTTTGGAAGGAAAGTTTGGGCAGGGGATGTTTCCGCCTAGATAGGTTCAAAATCTTTCGCTAAATGGCCATATCTTTTTCGTAAACGTCGCTTGCGATCTTCTGTTGATTCTTTCGGTTCAACAGCATGTTCAATGCCTAAAAATTCATTTTTCTTCTGAATGTCTGGGATTTCTTTCTGGTGTTTATTTTTTTCATAATATTGCCGAATTTGAGACACTAAGGGATCAATACTAAAAGTATGATGTAGCTCTCGGACCAATTCTTGAACTTCTTCAAAAGTTAATCCTAAATCGTGCGCAATATATTCAACAGAATCGGTACATCCTAATAAACAGCAAACATGCAATAAAATCCGCGGATGAATAGGGTGATTCTCTGAGGTGGTTGCTGCCTGAGAGGGAGTTACTGATGGCATGAGGTGTAGCCGATATAATAATTCTAAGCGAAATGTTGTGTCTAAGACTGTTTCAATTTTTTTAAAACGTTCTGCTAAATGTAATTCTTTGGGTTGTTCTAAAATAGAGAGTAAATCGCGTAATTTACCCTCAAAATCATAGATTGTATGATGATAAAGAGCCAACGAGTCTAACTCATTCACCGATGGCGGCTCAGGTGGGAGCTTATGATCCATACAGTTTCCAACTTTTTTGTTGCTGAATGCCGCATTTTTTATCGCTCGAGTTTTATTGTACAAGGCCATTTATGTCATAGACAAGGCAAATATTTTCGTGCAACCTTTGAGATTAAGAGAACTGCCTATTGCCAAAAGTATCAACATTGTTTATACTTCCAGATAAGAGTTGTTAATTATTTGGTTATAGTAGGTGTTTTGATGAGAGTTCAATCAAAAATCCAAAAGTGGGGCAATGGTTTGGCGATACGAATTGCGGGGATCATGCGTGATGTTCCTCATTTTCAAGAAGGTACACCTATCGAAGTCGAAGTTTTTGAAGACAGATTAGAAATTCGAAAATTACGTTCTGCGAAACATGTAAAATTACCTTTTAGCGAAGCGGCCTTACTAGAAGAGATAACGCCAGAGACTGTGCATGCTGATTTGATTGCAAAACCGTTGGAAGGCGAATATTGAAAATATGCCAAAAGCGCAAGTAAAAAAATATATTCCAAAAAGAAATGATATTGTCTGGTTAGATTTTGATCCTACAAAAGGCAAAGAAATTGGTAAATATCGCCCAGCACTTATTTTATCCTCAGAAGAGTACAATCGAAAAACAGGGTTATTGATTTGCTGTCCGATTAGTACGAGCGCGCGAGGAGGATTAACAGAAGTGCCTGTTGATAATATAGAAAATGGGAATTCTGTTGTTGCGGCAAGTCTTATTCAAACTTTATCTTGGGAAAAGCGTCAGGCGAAATTTATCGCTGAAGCAAAACCCGGTGTGATGGATGCAGTACTATTGAGAGTGCTCCCGCTCATTGGAGCAGAAGAAATTATTGAAACATTGTCATCTACTTCATAGACAAGGCAAATATCCTCCTGTAACCTCCGAGATAGTCATTTGAAAAGCCAAATTTAGGGGTGTGGGATATGAAAAAATTAATATTATTTGTTAATCTTTGTATGTTATTCAGCTTGGTTTCTGGGTGTGCGCAAAACCTGTCACCTAATACTTATAATGCGTCAGAAGTTGGAGTCGCGAGCAAAGTCGTTCATGGTGTGATAATTGGAAAACGACCGGTCACACTAGATGCGAGCAAAGGCGAGATTGGTGGTCTAGCGGGAGCTGTCGCTGGTGGCGCAGGGGGTTCGGCCATTGGTGGCAGTGGTCAGGCCAATGTTGCTGGTGCGGTTGGTGGAGCAGTTTTAGGTGGGGTAGTAGGACATGCGGCCGAAAAAGCTTTCAACCGTCGAGAGGGCTTTGAATACATCATTAAACTCAAAGATGGTTCTGTGATTTCAATTGCCCAAGAGAAGAGCGTTCAGTTTGAAATTCACCAAAAGGTGTTGGTCATTTATGGCGCAACCACTCGTATTGTTCCAGATCACACCGTGTGATTGATTGGGAAGAGATAAAAAAACTACCTCTTCCCTAACCCCCTCCCCCTATGATATGGTGACGCCACACATGTAAATGTGCCTTGTGGCTACCAATAATCAGACACAAGGACTAAAACGGGTTACAGAGAAACCAGTACCATTAGGTAACCCCATAGATTCGTAGCCAAGCCTGTTGACAGTGGGCTTGCTCGATTGTAAGATCCCGCTTCCTGAGTAAGAAAGTCAGTGAGGGGTCGACTTTTTTATGTCGACATTTTGAGTGGAGTAGTCAATTTTTATGGCAACAGTCAACCAATTAGTACGAAAGGGTCGCTACAGCGCCAAAGTCCGAACAAAGACACCAGCTTTACAAAAGTGTCCACAACGTCGGGGCGTTTGCGTTCGAGTCTACACGCAAACACCTAAGAAACCTAACTCAGCTCTTCGAAAAGTCTGTCGGGTTCGATTAACCAATGGGTATGAAGTGACTGCGTATATCGGTGGCGAAGGCCATAACTTGCAGGAACACTCCGTGGTGGCTGTTCGGGGCGGTCGTGTAAAAGATTTACCTGGTGTTCGCTATAAAGTTATTCGCGGACATTTAGATACCGCTGGTGTAAAGGATAGAAAGCAAGGCCGTTCCAAGTATGGCGCAAAACGCGGAAAATAAACGGATAAAGGGTTAGAGAAAATGCCAAGAAAAAGAATTGTTGCAAGACGAATGATTAATCCGGATCCTGTTTACGGGAGCCAGTTACTCGCTAAATTTATCAATCATATTATGGTTCAAGGAAAAAAATCCTTGGCTGAAAAGATTGTTTATGGCGCTCTGGAAGTCATTAACTCGCGTCTAAACCGAGATCCTTTAGCCATATTGGAAAAAGCGCTCGATCATATTCGACCGCTGGTTGAAGTTAAGTCTCGCCGTGTAGGTGGAGCAACTTATCAGGTTCCTATCGAAGTGCATGGAGAACGTTCCATGGCTTTAGCGATGAGATGGTTAGTTGGATATTCTCGCCAACGCGGGGAAAAAAGCATGATGTTAAAGCTTGCCGGTGAAATTATGGATGCGGCAGACGAAGAAGGCGGTAGCAAAGGGAAGGGCGGTGCTGTTAAGAAGCGTGAAGATACGCACCGTATGGCAGAAGCAAATAAAGCGTTTTCTCACTATCGCTGGTAAAGGAAATTAATCATCGTGTTAAGAACAACCCCTATTGAACATTATCGAAATATCGGCATCGTGGCACACATTGATGCGGGTAAAACGACGACCACAGAACGGATTTTATTTTATACCGGGGTTTCTCATAAAATTGGTGAAGTACACGATGGTGCTGCGGCGACTGATTGGATGGAACAAGAGCGTGAACGTGGAATTACGATTACTTCTGCTGCAGTGACTTGCTACTGGAAAGGGATGGCAGCCCAATATCCACAACACCGAATTAATATTATTGATACTCCAGGTCACGTTGACTTTACGATTGAAGTTGAGCGTTCATTACGCGTACTCGATGGCGCTTGCGTTGTTTTTTCTGCGGTGGATGGCGTGGAGCCACAATCTGAAACTGTTTGGCGTCAAGCAAACAAATATGGCGTTCCGCGAATTGCTTTTGTGAATAAAATGGATCGTACGGGCGCTGATGTCTTTAGAGTTTTAGCGCAAATGAAAACCCGTCTTGGTGCAAACCCTGTTTTAACCCAGATTCCAATTGGGGCAGAAGAGCATTTCGAAGGTGTTGTCGATCTTATCCAAATGAAAGGTATTTATTGGCAAGATAGCACTCAAGGTATGACTTTTGAGTTACGTGATATCGCCGATAACATGAAAGCGCAGTGTGAAGAATGGCGTGAAAAATTGGTCGAAGCAGCTGCAGAGTCTTCTGAAGAGTTAATGGATAAATATTTAAGCGGTGAAGCGCTAACGAATGAAGAAATTCGAGCTGGTATTCGAAAGCGAACACTAAAATCTGAAATTGTTCCGATGCTTTGTGGTTCAGCCTTTAAAAATAAAGGCGTGCAAGCCATGTTGGATGCGGTGATCGAATACTTACCGGCCCCTAATGATGTGCCGCCGATTCAAGGTGTTTTGCATGATAAAGAAGGCACGATTGGCTGGCGCGCACCTTCCGATGACGAACCCTTTGCTGCATTGGCCTTTAAAATTATGACCGATCCTTATGTCGGGACACTCACCTTTTTCCGTGTTTACTCAGGCGTTTTGAAATCCGGTGATACGGTTCTAAATACAGCGAAAGATAAGCGTGAACGCATTGGCCGAATCTTGTTAATGCATGCCAATGACCGTGAAGAAATTAAAGAAGTACGTGCAGGTGATATCGCCGCAGCTGTTGGTTTGAAAAATTCAACCACGGGCGATACTTTAAGCGATCAAGAAAACCTCATTACCTTGGAAAAAATGGATTTCCCAGAACCGGTTATTTCGGTTGCGGTTGAGCCAAAAACAAAAGCTGACCAAGAAAAAATGGGTATCGCCTTAGGTAAATTAGCTCAGGAAGATCCTTCCTTTAGAGTGCGTACCGACGAAGAAACTGGCCAAACCATTATTTCTGGTATGGGCGAGTTGCACTTAGACATTATTGTCGATCGCATGCGACGTGAGTTTAAAGTCGAAGCGAATATTGGTAAACCACAAGTCTCTTACCGTGAAACCATTCGCAAAGCGGTGGAACAAGAAGGTAAATATATTCGCCAAACAGGTGGTCGTGGTCAGTATGGTCACGTGTGGTTTAAGATACAGCCAGGCGAAGTGGGATCGGGTATCCAATTTGTGAATGAAATTGTGGGTGGAACTGTTCCAAGAGAATATATTCCAGCCATTGAAAAAGGCGTGAGAGAACAATCTGAAAATGGTGCTTTAGCGGGCTATCCTGTGGTAGACGTCAAAGTTATTTTATTTGACGGTTCTTATCATGATGTGGATTCTAATGAAATGGCCTTTAAAATTGCTGGTTCTCAGTGTTTTAAAGCGGGTGCGCTTAAAGCAAGCCCTGTTTTACTGGAACCGATTATGAAGGTAGAAGTTATTACGCCAGAAGAATACATGGGTGATATCGTTGGCGATTTAAACCGTCGTCGTGGGGTTATTCAAGGGATGGACGATACGATCTCAGGCAAACAAATCAGTTCAGAAGTTCCTTTATCTGAAATGTTTGGTTATGCGACCGATGTTCGGTCTATGTCCCAAGGTAGAGCGACTTACACGATGGAATTTGTTCGATACGCGGAAACGCCTAACAATGTTGCGGAAGCAATTATTGCAAAACGGGCTGGATAGAATTTTTTGAATTGATGAATGTAATGATGAATGTAATAATGAGGTGCTGCAGTGGCAAAAGGTAAATTTGAACGAGATCTACCCCATATCAACGTTGGAACGATAGGACACGTTGACCATGGTAAAACGACGCTGACGGCGGCGTTAACAAAAGTATTAGCTG
>Ga0302315_10000234_pt1 | contig 68719 bp, 73 predicted proteins | sample III_Palsa_N3_1_FD_200532 | JGI IMG/M metagenome (GOLD analysis project Ga0302315, IMG submission 200532) | Peat permafrost microbial communities from Stordalen Mire near Abisko, Sweden - III_Palsa_N3_1 | ecosystem: Environmental > Terrestrial > Soil > Palsa > Peat permafrost | place: Sweden...
TTTATGACGGCATAGTCGCCGACCAAATTGTTGCCGAAATGAAAAGCGGCAATGGTTTGATCACCAAGGCCGATTTGCAAAATTATCATGCCGTTTGGCGCAAGGCTATCACCGGAACTTATAAAGACTATAAAATAATTACCGTGCCGCCGCCATCAAGCGGGGGTATCGCTTTGTTATCGTTATTAAAATCGGTGGAGGCTTACCCGTTACACAGGTGGGGCTATAACCAGGATTCGACCGTACAGGTAATGGTTGAGGCCGAGCGCCGGGTATATGCCGACCGTTCAAAATATTTAGGCGATCCCGATTTTTTTAAGGTCCCGGTTGACAGTTTGCTACGGACATCGTACATACTTGGGCGAATGAAAAGCTTTAGCTGGGCAGCGGCTACACCAAGCGCCAGCATACAGCCCGGTACCATTGTGGGATATGAAAGCGACCAAACCACGCATTACTCCATTACTGATAAAGAGGGTAACGCAGTATCAATCACCACCACCTTAAACGGAACATTCGGGTCGAAAATATTTGTTAAAGGAGCCGGCTTTTTGCTGAATAATGAAATGGACGATTTTAGCTCAAAACCCGGCGTGCCTAATATGTACGGTTTGCTGGGTGGCACGGCAAACAGCATACAACCCAATAAACGCATGTTATCGGCCATGACACCTACTATAATTGAAAAAAGTGGAAAATTATTTATGGTGGTGGGCACGCCGGGCGGGGCAACAATTATCACTTCTGTATTTCAAACTATATTAGATGTAATTGAATTTGACCAGGATATGCAGCAGGCAGTTGCCTCAAAGCGGTTCCATCACCAATGGCAGCCGGATAATATATCGGCAGAGCGCGGCGCTTTTAGCGCGGCAACTCAAAGTAACCTGGAGAAAAAAGGATATGTATTTAAAAGCAGCAGCGGCATAGGCCGGGTAGATGCTATTTTAAAAACACCAACGGGCTATGAAGGCGGTGCTGATCCGCGGGGTGATGATACTAAGGTGGGGTGGTAAGGAAAATTTCGGATTTTTCACTATTGTTTGTTTTCAATGGTGTTCAAGAGGGCTACGCCGTTTCGGATGTTCGATTTCGGATTTGATTAATTTAGAAATTGAACATCCGACATCCGAAATAAATTCTCCGCTTGTGTAATCAACAACTCTTTCTTACGTTTGGTAACCATGCGCAGTAATGTAAAACACCAGGAAACTATTGATTATTTTTTAAAGATAGTGTGGCAAACCGTTGCCAACCGGTACAATCAATTAGTTACTGAGTTTGGGATTACCCAGTCGATAGGTTATTTATTGATAAATATTGATGAGCAGGAAGGAACCACGGTTTCGCAGGCGGCCGCTTTACTGGGGTTAAAATCAACCAGCCTTTCGCGTATGCTGAACCAGCTTGAAAAAACCGGGCTCATCTACCGCGAATCAAACCAGGGGGATAAACGATCTGTCAAAATATATTTAACCGCGTTAGGTAAGGAAAAACGCCAAATGGCCCGTGCCGTTGTTAAACAATTTAATAACTATCTGAATGAGCATATTAAGGAGGCCGATAAGGAATACCTGGTTGAAATGCTAAAGAAGATAAACCAGTTAACCCTCAATTTTAAACCCGAATAGCTTTGTGGCCTTATCGCGTTAATTATTATTATTTAATTAACGAACAGACCGTTAAATGTTAAAATATGTTAAGCTGCTGTTTTTGAATTATAAAAGAATAAATTTGCCCTTTGGAAATTAATGAGTAGGGGATTATCCATATTGTTGCTTTTATGTTCTGTGTTGGTCGGATGTACAAAATCGACGGATACAGGTTTGGCGGCCGAACAGGCGCAGGCGGCGATTGATGATAAAATAATAAGTAATTATTTGGCGCAAAATCCGGGCTTGAATGCAAAGCGGGTTGATGCTGCAACTAATGATACTTCGGGGGTTTATTATATTATAAAACAGGCTGGTACGGGCAACGCGCTGTTTACAAATTCAACCCAGGTAACACTGGCTGATACAGGAAAATTATTATATAACGGAACAGCATATACAGATCAGATATTTACAGAAACCAATGAGTTTCATCCGGCATATATTCTGAGCCAGGTAATTTTGGGGTGGCAGGCCGGAATACCTTTATGCCCAACCGGGGGGATAATACGATTGCTTATCCCATCGCGTTATGCTTACGGGCCTAATGCGCAGCCCAACATAGGTGTTGCACTTGGCTTAACTAATGGTTTACCTGCTAATGCGGTGCTTGATTTTGATATACAGCTTTATAGCGTAACTAATTAAATAAGCAATAAATATAAGTACGCCTTAAATAAAAAACAGATATTGATAAAACGTGTAAAACACGAAACAAATAATTACAAATGAAGAAAACTATTTTTACCCTTCTATTATTTTCTGCAATAGGTTTGCTGTCATGCCGCAAAAACACGGTGTTCCCCAATATTTCACAACAAGACACACAACAGATATTAAGTTATATTAGTGCAAACGGAATAACCGGCATGAGGCGTGATACCACCTCTGGCGATACTTCAGGGATATATTATGAGCCAATTTTACCGGGAATAGCTGGCACTTCATATAAATATTCTGATAGCGTAGCATTTGTGTACACGGAACGGTCTTTTGACGGAAATTATATTTTTCCTGATACAACCATAAATCATTATGACGATTTTACAGGACATATTTCTATTAATTCATTGCCATATGGGCTGCAATTAGTGATATATGACGTTTTAAAAAGAGGCGGCAGTATGCGGGTACTGGTACCCTCGCACCTGGCTTACGGTGTAAATGGTTTTGGTTCCGGAAGCAGTCAAAATGCTAATACCAGGATAGCAGGGAATCAGTGCATGGACTTTTATATCCATTCAATTGTTAATGAACCTGCATATGATGACCTGGTGATAAGGAATTTTATGGCCCAAAATGGTTATGCCGGGTGGCAGCGGACTGCAGATGGTTTGTGGTATATAGTGCATACGCCGGGTATTGGTAATGATTTGATAACCAATAATACTACCGTAACCATGACTTATACAGCTGACCAGTTAAACGGGATAATTTTCGATCAGTATAATTCTCTCGATGGTTCGGGTACCGCATTTGATATTCCTGATTTGCCGCCCGGGGAAGTGGAAGGCCTTGAAAAATTTGCCACCACCGGCACTTATTTAGGATTATTGGTGCCTTCACAATTAGCTTATGCAACACATACTGCTACGGGCAACGCAGGCTTGTTGCCTGCAAATAGCGTATTGCACTATGAAATACGGGTAGTTTCCGTTTCGCCATAAATTATTATTTGGCTAAAGCTGATCACGCAATTTTGAGGACGAACAGGTGTATTGGATATAAGTACAAGTTAATCATATATATCCGCTAAGGCATCTGCAATAATTGGGTATTTAAATTTAAAACCAGCACTCTCAATTTTTTGTGCCGATACTTTTGAACTGCCTAAAACTATGGTGCTCATTTCGCCCAATAACAGCTTTAAGGCAAATGCAGGTATATTAGGCAACCAAAGTGGCCTGTGAAGTTGCCGGGCAACGGCTTTGGTTAATTGTTTGTTAGTGATGGGGTTAGGGGCAACCATGTTATAAACACCCTCCAGGCCGGTATTCTCAATTCCCAGAAGGTATATATCAATCACATCCTGCTCATGTATCCAGGGTATCCATTGTTTGCCATTTCCTAACGGCGAACCTATGCCTAATTTGATAGGTTGTGCCAGTTTGGCTAACGCCCCGTCTTTATTCGTAAGCACTACACCCGTACGAAATTTTAATATGCGCAAACCTAATTCTTTGCCTTTATCAACGGCCTGTTCCCATTGGACGCAGCAATTGGCCAGAAAATCATTTGATGGCAAACTGTCTTCGGTTAATAGTTCATCGCCCCTGTCACTATAATAGCCGGTTGCAGATGCTGATATAACCGATTCAATATGATGAGGCTTGTTTTTTAGTAAAGTATAGATCAGTTCAATTGATTTGGTGCGGCTTTCTACCAATTCTTTTTTTCGCTCATCCGTCCATCGTTTATCAGCAATACCGGCCCCTGCCATGTGAACTATCGTATCCACGCCGTCAATGCATTTTTCATCGATTTGGCCCTTATGAATATCCCATAACCAGGTTTTTACTTTGGGGTTATTATCCGGCTTGCGACTTAAGTGACTTACTTCATAGCCCATATCCAGTAATAGCCGCGTTAATGCCTTGCCGACTAAGCCGGTGCCTCCTGTTAATAAGATATGTTTAGCCATGCAGATGGTTAATTATTACAAGGTAACAATAAATGGGGTAGGGTGTTTCAGCCCCCTCTAAATCTCCCCAGATAGGGGAGATTTTGATTATCTGTGAAATTAATATATTCCCGATAAATTTAAAGCCCTCCTTACCGGGCATGTCATTAAATTAAGGGATTTATAACCCCATCGGGGTTAAATGTCGGTAGAAAAAATATTAAATCGTTCATTCGGTGCCGTAGGTACCGGACTAAGTTGCGTACCGATGGCACGCCAAGCCTTCATCATCATGTTTTCTACCGACATTTTGCTCCTATGGAGCATCCATATTCGCTTAACTTAATGACATTGCCCTACCGGGGAGGGTTGGGTGCGGCTTATCCCAATATCTCCTTTATGTCCTCAACAGTAAGCGACTTAATAAAACTGTCCTCGGTAGTTATTAATGCCCTTGCTACGCTTAATTTGCGTTGTTGCAGGGCCAATATTTTTTCTTCTACAGAATCTTTGGTGATGAACTTATAGATGAACACATTTTTGGTTTGCCCGATGCGGTGTGTACGGTCAATAGCCTGTTGCTCAACGGCAGGGTTCCACCAGGGGTCGAGGATAAAAACATAATCGGCCTCTGTGAGGTTTAAGCCCACGCCACCGGCTTTTATCGAAATTAGGAACACCCTTGTTTTTTCATCCTCCTGGAATTGTTTAACCACATCGCCCCGGTTTTGGGTGCTGCCATCCAGGTAAACATAGGGGATCTGTTGTTCATCAAAATATTCCCTGTAAATGCTCAATTGCTTTACAAACTGCGAAAATATTAGCACTTTATGCCCGCCATCAAGCACGGTAGTCAAGGTATGGGTTACGTTTTCAAATTTGCCCGAATCGCCCTTATATTCCTGGTCTATCATATAGGGGTGATTGGCTATTTGGCGTAGTTTGGTCAATCCCGTTAAAACCTGTATCTGTGTTTTGGCATAAGTGCCGTCTTCCAGGCTTTTCAACAGTTCATTCCGGTATTCAGATTTTACCTTTTCATAAACTTCTGCTTGTTCCTCGCTCATTTTGCAATAAAACAAGTTTTCGGTTTTCGGCGGAAGTTCGGTTGCTACCTGCTCTTTGGTGCGGCGTAAAACAAAAGGTTTGATTAACGCCTGTAGTTTGCGGGCTTTGTCCTGGTCTTTTTTCTTTTCGATGGGCGTGACAAACTCATTTATAAAATACTGTTGTGTGCCTAATAAGCCATGATTAATAAAGGACATCTGCGTCCACAGGTCATTAACTGAATTTTCGACAGGGGTGCCGCTCAAAATTAATTTAAAACGCGATTTTAGCTGCTTAACTGAATGGTAGGATTTTGATGATGGGTTTTTGATATTTTGACTTTCGTCCAGAATAATATAATCGAAAACGTACGACTTCAGCAGTTCGATATCTATCCGGCTGATGCCATAAGTAGTGATTACTACATCATAATTGGCAAAAATATCTGCCGATTTATAACGAAGAGTACCTGTATGCACCATTAGCCGCAGTTGCGGCGTAAATTTTTTAGCCTCGTTAAGCCAGTTGTAGATCAATGAGGTTGGCATAATAACCAGCGATGTGCTTTTGTTGCCCAATGCCTCTGTATCTTCTTTATGCTTTTGCAGTAACGCCAGTGTTTGTATGGTTTTGCCCAGGCCCATGTCGTCCGCAAGGCAGCCGCCGAAATGAAAATTCTTTAAAAAGTGGAACCAATTATAGCCAGCCTGCTGATAGTGCCGTAAACTGCCGTTAAAGTTTACCGGCATGGCAATTTCGTCAAGATGTTCAAAATCAGTTAGCTTTTGCAGTTTGCGGGTCATGGTGATACCGGCCAGTTCGCCTTCGGCCAGGTCATCCACCAAGCCTATGTGGTGCCTGCGCAGTTTAAGCTGGTCGCCGCCCTCGCTAAAATGCAGCAGGTTACCGTATTGCGAAAACCACTTTTCGGGTATTACCGCAATCTCGCCGGATGGCAGCGTAAATTCTTTTTTATGGTTGAGGATATGATTTTTTAGCTGGATAAACGGTATTTTGTATGGCCCGAAATAGACATACGCGTTGATATCAAACCAGTCATTATCTTCCTTAACCTCCAAATCAATTTTGCTGGTGCCAAATACATAACGTTTTTGGCCATCCGGCTGTTCAATTTCAAAGCCGTCTGCTATTAGCTCTTCATGATGCTGGTTAAGCCATTCAAAAATAGAGAAAGACCGATCGGCATCTTCATCTTCTGTATCAACTTCCAAATTTTGAAATAAGGAGGATGTTATTTTCAACCCCATCGCTTCTAATTGGTGCAGCTTATTTTTCTCCCAGGTTACCGAGCGTTTGATGCGGTGAAAAATATAACTATCCCCATCCCGCTCCATCCGTACCGAAACATGCCTGCCATCGCCATACGGAAAAATATAGCCTGCGTATTTAAAATAAAGCTGTAACTGCGAAGTGCCGCCATCTACATAAATGGGTTTTAGTATCGGCGTGGCTTCGTGCTTTTCGGTATCAATAGTAAAGCCTTCGGCATAAACATTATGCTTTTCGATAAGCGGGGCGACAAATTTTTCAAAGTATGATTGCTCGGACGAGCGCGGAACAGCAATATAACGTTTGTTTAAAAACGGCAACAGTTTTTTACCTTCTATCTCCTTGTCAAAATGATACAGCGTATCATCCATCATCATCCACGCGGGCTGGTTGCAAATGATCTCAGCATTTTTAAACATAAACTCAATGCGCATACCCTTGTATTTAATGGTGGGGAAGTAGCGTATCTCTTCTGCGTCGCGCCGGAAATGGAACAGCACCGATGCCGCTTCATCAGCTATATGCAGTTTGCGCTCGGCAGGATAGCCCTCCTTGCTCATCTGGTATAGGGGTTTATTACCTAATAAGCTCAACACCTCGGCCATTCGCTTTTCAATTTTTGGGCGGATGGTATCAAAAAGCTGTTCGTTAAAAATTTTGTTGAAGAACTCTGTCGGGCGGATGGGCTTTTTATAAAACCGTTTAATGATGTTGCCCTGCTCCATTTCTTCCAATATCTTGATGAGTTTTAAGTCGGTTTCATCAATACAATGGGTAAACTCTTTAGCGGTATTACTGAATAAACGCTGGTAGGTTAATGAAAATTCGCCGTTGGGGTTTAGCTGAACAATGTGTGGCTCAATAACATACGACAGGTATTCGTGCCGGGCAATGGCATAGATTATTTGGCAGGGCTTTGAACTGTCGACGCGTAACATTGGCTTCTGATAAAAATATAAGAGAAGCTACATCAACAAAAAATTCAAACGTAATGAGAATTTGTTTTAACAAGAAATGTTTTAGGGTAAATAGTTATTAACAAGAGGGGAGAGATTAGTTGATTGGTGATTAGTGGGATGGCTGTTAATAATGCAGCGGGTTGTTGCACAAGTTATAGACAGCAATATTTTTATTAATTAATATTTGGCACCCGCCACGTTTTAGGTTACATTTGTATATGATCGTCAGCTTTAACCACAAAGGCCTAAAGCAATTTTATGAGAGCGGCAATGCCTCTAAATTGACACCGGAACATATTAACAAAATACACCGGATTTTGACCCGTCTTGATAGTTCAGCTTCACCCGCTGAAATGAATGAGCCGGGTTATAACCTGCATAAACTTTCCGGAACGCTCCAAGATTTTTGGAGTGTTAAAGTTGACAAGAATTTTCGTATCATTTTTCGCTTTATTGGCGAAGATGCGGCGGATGTTGATTATACAGATTACTATTAAAAAGGGAGATACTATGGCTATGTTTGATCCGGCACACCCGGGCGAATTAATTCTCGAAACAATAGAAGGTTTAAGAGAAGAAACCGCACAAAAACTAACAATTACAGAAGTGGCTAAAGGGTTACAAACTACCCGAAAAACGCTATCGGCTATTATTAATGGCAAGCAAGGGATTAGCCCTGAAATGGCGCTGAAACTGTCGGCCAGCTTCACGAATACCACACCTGAATTTTGGTTGAGGGTGCAGGAAAATTACGATCTTGCACAAGCGCGTAAAAGAATTGACACAAAGCAAGTCAGGGTGTTTTGGCACCCGAAGGTGGCTTAAGCAGTTACTAATATATCGTCACTTTTTGTCTTTTGGGAGCCCGACAGTACGTAGCATTTCATTTGCCTTTTCAAGTTTTTCGGGAAACAGCACTATGTCTTTATACTTATCTAAAGAGGCATCAATTATAATATCCACCTTTTCCATACCACTTCTATTTTCTGTTTCCACTACTCCCCCAACTTTTATCACCCCCTCAAACACCATCACCGCAGGCCCTTCCAAAAACACATCGGTAAACTTTTGTCCGTCATAATTAAAATGGATATTCAAATCGCCGCCTAAAACTTTTATCGGGGTGTTGATATGGCCGGTTTGGTTGTTGTGTTTGGCCATTGCTAAAGCTACGGCTGTTACCCCTGTTCCACAGGCGTAGGTTTCATCTTCAACGCCGCGTTCAAAGGTGCGTACAAAATAGCCGGTTTCGGTTGGCTCAACAAAGTTTACGTTGATGCCTTTGGCTTTATAGGTATCGTTATTGCGTATGGCGTATCCATCAGCATAAACATCTTTATCCTTTAAGCCATTGGCCATTTTTATATAATGCGGCGAACCTGTGTTTAACACATAGGCATCCTCATCTTTATTAATGGTATCAACATCAATCATTTGCAGGCTCACCCAATCCCCTTCTGCTGAAATTTTGGCATAATGCGGGCCGTCAACTGCCAAAAATTCGGTTTCGGTATCAATAATACCCAGGAACTTGGCAAAGGCTACAATGCATCGCCCGCCGTTGCCGCACATGCTGCTGGGCTGGCCGTCGGCATTATAATAAACCATCTCGAAATCATATTTTTCGTGGTTCTGTAAAAACAGTATTCCATCACCGCCAATGCCAAACCGCCTGTCGCATAAATGCTTAATTAGCTGCGTGTTATGGTGACTAATGGCGTTTTGACGGTTATCAACCAATATAAAGTCGTTACCGGCACCCTGGTATTTATAAAAGTGTATTTTCACAATGAATATTCATATAATTTGCCGGCAAGATATAACAATACTTATTTGATGCCGGATGGTATTTAACAAAATTTAACAAAAATACGTATAACTTATTATTGTTTTTATCGTCTATATGGTATTAAATTTGAGTGTTAAAAAACATAAGGAAAAGTGAAAACGAAAAATAAAAAGGAAATGAATAACATGAAAAAGTTTGGTTTAACATTATTAACCGCCTTTGTTGGCGGTGCCATGGCGCTGGGCACTTACAGGGTGTTAGAGAACAAATACACCAATAGTTTGAGCTTCGATGATCAGCAAAAAGTTTATTTTGCAAGTAATCATTTATCAACGGCCATAACTTCATCAGCGGGTGAAGTTGATTTTACACAAGCCGCAGCAGCAGTAACCCCTGCGGTAGTTTACATACGTGTTACTTATGCTGCATCACAAAACAGCGGCGAGCAGGATCAAATGCAACAGATGTTCGGGCAAATGTTCGGCCAAGGCCGCGGGCAACGTATGCAACAAGCCCCTGAGCAGGCATCAGGGTCGGGCGTAATTATCTCTCCTGACGGTTATATCGTTACCAATAACCACGTAGTTGAAAAAGCTGATAAGATTGATATTACTACTGACGATCACCGTCATTTTAGGGCAAAAGTTATAGGTACAGACCCAAATACTGACCTGGCCCTTATCAAAATTGACGCAACCAACCTGCCAATTGTAAAATTTGGGAATAGCGATGATGCCCGCGTAGGCGAATGGGTATTAGCCGTAGGCAACCCGTTCAATTTAACATCGACAGTTACAGCAGGTATTGTGAGCGCTAAAGGCCGTGGCATTGGTATTATTGGTTCTGAAGATCAACAGGACGATCAACAAAATCCATTTGCATCTCCTGCCCGCAGGATGCAGCAACAGCCACAAGCTCGTAAAGGCATAGAGTCATTTATACAAACTGATGCTGCTATTAACCCTGGTAACAGTGGTGGCGCATTGGTTAACACCAAAGGCGAACTGATAGGCATAAATTCGGCTATTGCTTCGCATACAGGCTCTTATGAAGGTTATGGTTTTGCTATTCCTATTAATTTGGCTAAAAAGGTTTTAAATGATATTAAGGAATATGGCGTGGTTAAGCGCGGTATGGTAGGCGTTCAGTTTCATGAATTAAACCAGGATGCTGCTGACGAACTGAAAATTGACAGAAACACCGGATTATATGTAGATGATGTAGTTGCCGGAAGCGGCGCAGAACAAGCAGGCATTAAAAAAGGTGATATTATTACTAAGGTTGCCGGTAACAATGCTTATTCGTCATCGGATCTTGAAGAACCTGTAGGCAGGTTGCAGCCGGGTGATAAAGTAAACCTGACTGTTCTGCATGATGGCGGCGAAAGAAATGTTAGTGTTACATTAAAAGCTGACCTGCCTGCCGAGCATATAGCAGCGGCCCCAAAATCAGCCGAAGAATTGTACAATAAGCTGGGTGCCAGCTTTACACCGCTTACCCAGGCGCAAAAAACCAGGCTGCACGTAAACGGCGGTGTTATGGTAGCCCAGGTCCGCAGGGGCGGCATGTTTGCCGATTTTGATATGCCGGTTGGCTCGGTTATTACCAGTATTAATCATCAGCCTATAAATAGCGTTGCCGATATTGACAAAGCAATAACCAATATCAGGAATGGTATTGTAGTAATTGGCGGTATTGATAACGATGGCAGAATGTTTAACAACAGGTTCCAGGTACAATAAAATAATTAAAATCTATCATACGTAGCAGAAACCCGGTCCGGTTAAAGGGACCGGGTTTTTTATTGAAATTCAACACGTCATTGCGAGTGTTAAAATCCCGGGGGATTCTGAAGGAAAAATGACATAAAGAGCGCTGTCAGTCTGAGGCACTCGAAGACTATGCGGGCAAAGGCCTTTACGCGCATCCTTCGAGTACCTCAGGATGACACCCCACTCATAAAAATACTCCGCCAAAAAAAGCGGATCGCAATGACGCTCTTTTAATCGCGTTCTCCAACTATCGCAAAGACTTTTTAATTTTATTTTACCTTTGCCCGCATGACCGACGTTATATTAAAGAAAGGCAAAGAGAAAGCAGTATTGCACCGCCATCCCTGGGTTTTTTCGGGAGCAATTGAGCACGTTAAGGGCAAGCCTGCCAATGGTGATATTGTTCGCTTGTTAAATGCCAAAGATGAGTTTATGGCTTATGGGTTTTATAATGACCAGTCGCGGGTGGCTTTGCGGTTATTGGAATGGGATGAGCGTATTGTGGTGGATGATGACTGGTTCCGTAAAAAAGTAGCAATTGCAGTGGCAAATCGCAGTGAGTTGTTGGCTGGCGGCACTACCAATACCTGCCGGTTGATTTTCAGCGAATCTGATTATTTGCCGGGGCTGATAGTTGATAAATATGCCGGTCATTTAGCAGTGCAGATACTAACTTCAGGCATAGAAAATATGATGCCCGTTATTATTGATGAATTGCAGCGCTTGTTAAATCCTGAAAGCATATTTGATAAAAGCGATGCTTCTTCAAGGCTGCATGAGGGTTTAGAAACTTCAAATATCGTATTGGCCGGCAGCAATCCGCCCGAATCTGTAGAAGTAAAAGAAAATGGAATTATCTATAATATCAATATAGCCGAAGGGCAAAAATCAGGCTTTTACTGCGACCAGCGGGATAACCGTAAAATACTGGCTTCGCACACCAAAGGCAAAAAAGTGTTGGATTGCTTTTGCTATACCGGGGGATTTACTTTGAACAGCTTACAAAGCGGCGCTTTATCAGTTACCAGCGTAGATAGTTCGGCATTGGCTATTGAAACATTGAAAGAGAATATCAGCCTTAATAAATTCGATGCTTTTAAACATACCGCTATACAATCAGATGTAAATAAACAACTGCGGGTTTTCAGGGAAGATGGCGAAAAGTTTGACGTGATCGTACTTGATCCCCCAAAATACGCGCCGTCACGCTCGGCGTTGGACAGGGCATCCCGGGCATATAAAGACCTTAACCGTTTAGCTATGCTATTGCTTAATGAAGGCGGTTTATTAGCCACCTATTCCTGCTCTGGCGCGATGAATATGGAAACCTTTAAACAGGTAATTGCCTGGGCCGCGCTTGATGCGGGTAAACAGGTGCAATTTATCTACCAGTTTTGCCAGCCCGAAGACCATCCTGTCAGGGCTTCATTCCCGGAAGGAGAGTATTTGAAGGGGTTGCTGTGCAGAATTGTCTGAACCACGATTTTTGGGATTTATAGATTAACAGGATAACTTCTCCAAATCATCAAATCTGTTAAATCCCGGTTCAGACAGTCTTTTAATCAAAAACTACATTGCCAAAACTTGAATTAACGTTGACGAGCCTGTCTGGGTCGCCTTTTCCTATAGGGCCCGCGTAACTATGTGAGTTATTCCAACCGCTGCGGCTTTCAGGGGCAGGCCCTCTGCTGTTACTTTTGCTGTATTTAAAATTACCATTGATGGCGTTTACGTCATATTCTCCGTTAAAGTCATCATTAAATGTTAGTTTAATATTGGTGAACGATGAGTGAATATTTAATGATCTTACATTCTTATCGATACCCTCCATTTCAAAAGAACTGCCATGAGATACACTGATACGGGCCGAAGTTGTAATATGCCTGATCGTGGTGTTACCAAAGTTGATGTTGGCGTGCAACTGATCGGCATTATTCAGTTCGAGCTTGCTAAATTCTACGTTCAGATCAGTTGCTTTCAGGTATTCAATGGTAGATATTATGCTGCCGTTTTGTATGTGGATGATATTGTCGGGATTAGGTAATGATTTGGCGGTGAGACCGCCAAACATGCTCATTATATCCATCTTGCCCTGCATATCAGGTAAGGTTATCACCCCAAATTCATTCTTAATGCTAAGCGCGTTTTTTGATGGCATATATATAGTATAATCTATATTCATTTTGTTTTTACCTTCTGTGGGCTCTATAACAGTTTCAAAATAAACTTCGTTGCCTGTCTTATTATTTTTGATGATAATATTGTCTAAATAGCGTTTCTCTGTGGCCTCGTCAGGCGATGTAACTTTAATTTGTACGTCTACCTTAAATTCACTTTTATCCCAGGTATTTACGGTCACAGTACCGAACATATTCTTTATAATCAGCACATCGCTGGCATCAGCAGGATAGCTTTTGCTTACTGTTTTGCTAAGGCCGTCAAAATTGTCCGGCTTACTACCCTCAGTTTTTAAGTTGTTGTCAGCTACGGCATTTGATTGATTATCGGCATAACTAACTTGCTTTGAAAATCCGGCTGTATTTATTGCGGCTAACAATACTGCTATGCCCGCAATGCGGTTAAATATTTTTAGTTTCATTTTGTTGTTGCTTTTTTATTTGGTTAAACTGTTCAATTATTATTAATTCCTGGTTTAGCGCGTCTGTTTGTATTTGCAAGTTCCGGATCATTGCACGTAAAACAAGTTCCTGGTTAGGGCTGGTGGCTAAATCATTATTTAATTTCTTATAGGTGGAGTCCATTTTGGCAATTTCGGCAGTAAACTGCAGGTATAATTGCGGATTGGATTTAGTGATAATTTTTAGTTCGCTTAACTTATTTGAAATAAGTTTGGTATAATGTTGCTGTTGCTCGGCATACTGTGGGTTTATGGCAGCCAGGTTTACCGTATTGCTGCTTTTTTCATTACGCAGGTACAAAACAAAGCTGATGCTCATTACCACAATAACAGTTGCCGCTACCCGCATTACAAAGCCCAGCGAAAATGTTTTCTTCTGTTTGGGGGCTTCTTCAAATCCGGCAGGCAGCCGTTCTTCAATATTGCCCCATAAGCCTGCCTTTATTTCCAGGTCATCAAATTCTTCCCTGTTCGCCTTTATAAAATCTTCTAACCGCTTGCTCATACTATTATCCCTTCCTTTATTTTTAATAACTCAAGCAGCTTCCGTTTTGCCCGCAAAAACTGGGTCCTTGAGGTGTTTTCTGCAATGTTTAATATCTGTCCTATCTCTTCGTGATCGTAGCCTTCCAATAAATAAAGGGATAGCACTAACCTGTAGCCTTCGGGCAATTCTTTCATGGCTTCTTTTACCTGCGCCACTTTATATTGAATGTCTTCATCATCTTCATCTGTTTCGTCTGCAACATTTTCTAACAAGCCGTCTTCCAGTTCGGCCCATTCAATTTTGCGTTTTCTTAACAGGTTCACCCCTTTATTTACCACTATTTGTTTAAGCCATACGCCAAAGGTGGTTTCCTGCCTAAAATCTTTTACTTTATTAAAAGCATCCAAAAAGGCCTCCTGCAAAATATCCTCAGCATCGGCAATATTGCCCACAACCCTAAAGGCGACGTTCAGCATCGCTTTTGAATACAGACGGTAAAGTTCATAGCAGGCTTTTTTACTTCCCTGCTTACACTCAACCACCAGGTTATAATGCTTATCGATAAATACTGCTTCCAAATTTTTCAGCTTTCAGATTATATGACGCAGGAGTTTTTGAAACGTTGCACTGGCAATGAATAATTTAATAAAAATAGCGAAATCAAGGATATTAACGTGCTGAAAATGTGCCCGGAGCGCAGTTAAATGTATACTTAATGTGCATTAAATGCATACCTAAAGCGCAATGAACGCGTCAATAGCAGCAATGGCATTTTGATACCGTTCTTCGCCGGTACCGGAAATAAGCACATAATTGGCATTAATAGCATCCAGTTCTTTATGCCATACATTCATGAAATGCTCGCGCATAGTAGGGAAATCGCGCAGGGGGTCGTCCTGCCACGGCAGATCGATGTTTAATAATAGGTAAAGATCGTAAGTATGTTTGGGCAACTCGTTCAGTACTTCCTGTGGTGACCGGCCAAACATCTGGTCGCTCCATAATTTTACGGTGATAAAAGTGGTATCGCAAATGAGTATACCGTTGGCTTTGGATAATAACTCTTTTTCAAGCGCAAGCTGGCCATGAAACATATTGATCTCATCCTGAAATGTAGGCGGTTGGATTAGTTTTTCGCAATATTCACGCGCATATTCAGGCACCCAAACCGTGTTATAGTGTTTAGCCAGGTAGGCCGACATGGTGGATTTACCGGTAGATTCGGGCCCGACAATGGCGATCTTTTTTATTTCGGATTTCGTCCCGCACGTGCGGGATTCGATTTCGGATTTTTTAATCATGGTGAACCAACTGCTTTTTATAATCCTTTTTCCAGTCGATATACCCCATTAAGGCTATACCCACATATATAGCATACATTATTGCAGTAAGATGCAAGCCTTTAAACAGGTACACACCTACATAAATTATATCAACAAATATCCATATCAGCCAGTTCTCCAGTACCTTTCGGGCTAAAAATATTTGCGCAACCAGGCTGCAGGCGGTACAAAAGCTATCAATAAAGGGATAGGATGCCGGGGTATATTTTAATACCGAACCTAATATATAAGTGAACAGGATGATAGCCAATACTGAAAATACTATTTCTTTCCTTTTTATTAGTATAACAGGCGCCTTATCATCTGTAACCGGCTTTTTGCTCCAAAAATACCAGCCGTAAATATTGGTAGCCAGGAAATAGAATTGCAGGCCCATATCGGCATACAGCCTGGCATTATAAAAAATGAAGATATAAATAGCTACACTAACAATAGCGATGGGCCAGTTCCAGATAATGTTTTTGGCGGCCAGGTAAACACATAGCAACCCCGTAATAACACCCACCACCTCAAGCCACGATTGACCCTGCCACCATACTTGCAGCGCATGTATAATTCCCATTGGTCAAATATAGGTGATTGGTTGATTAGGTTGAATAAGTTGATTGGGTTTATTAAGATGAATAAGTTATTTATGCCAACTACTCACTTAATCAACCCAATCAACTCCTTTTATAGCCAAATAGAAAAAAAATTGTGCTTTATTGATTAAAAACTTCTAATTTTATGGCTAAGATTTAAACAACCCCGGGATGTCCCGCTAATAAAAGGTACCCAGGGGAATTATACCAAGCTTAATTGTTAATTTTTTTGGAGAAAGCCGTTCCGTTTCATAGTGGAACGGCTTTTGTTTTTTAGTGTACGTCGGTAGGTACCTTAACGTTTTTCTTAAATGGCTGCAGGTATAATAACGGTATAGAAAACAGCATCACCAACCCCGAAATATAATACGCATCATCATAGGTTAATAATAACGACTGCCTGGTTACAGCGCCTTCAATTGCCGCGTAGGCCATGTGCAAGGCATCATAAGCAGATTTACCCCTTGCTATAAAGCTTTGCTGCAACATATTCATCCTGTCGTTATAGGCATTATTATATGGATTTATATAAGTTATTAAATTGTTACGGTGTACGCTTGTACGAATATGAATAATGGTAGTTAATACCGCTATCCCAAACGAACCGCCTAATTGGCGCATCATATTATTTAAACCGGTACCCTGGCCCAGTTCAGGGCCTTTCAAATCGGCTATTGCAAGCGTAGTTAACGGAACAAATAACAGTGCCATGCCCACCCCTCTTATTAAAAGCGGGATCAATACATCACTTTGCCCGGTACTAAGCGTCGAATTACTCAACATCGTGGTAAACACAAAGAACAAAAACATACCTATTGTAGCCATGAATTGGGCCGGAATGCCCCTGTTAAGCATTTTGCCAATAAATGGCATCATCATAATGGTACATAAACCGCCGGGGAACAACAACTCGCCGGTTTGCTGGGCCGAAAAGCCGAGCAAATTCTGACAAAATACCGGGAAAACGAACACCGAACCGTACAAGCCAAACCCCAGCACAAAAGAGGTGAACATACCCACCGAGAAACTTCGGTGCCGCATTATGCTAAAGTTTACTATAGGATGATCGGTACTCAGTTCGCGCCATATAAATAAAAACACGCCTAATACTGCTGATATGGTAAGCACAAGGATATACGGTTTGGCAAACCAATCTTCCGATTCGCCTTTTTCAAGTATGGTTTGTAAGCTGCCCACCGCTATTGCAAGCAGGGCAATCCCCCACCAATCTATAGGCTTTCCTTTTGCTTCCTTGGGCGTTTCCCGCAAAAATGTGTAAGCACAAAATGCAGCAAGTGTGCCAACCGGAATATTTACGTAAAATATCCATCTCCATGTAAAATGGTCGGTAATAAATCCGCCTATGGTTGGCCCTACGGTTGGCCCTACAACAGCCCCCAGCCCAAACAACGCGGTGGCAGTACCTATTTGCTCGCGGGGCCAGGTTTCTACTAATATTGCCTGCGACGTTGATATCAAACCTCCGCCGGCAAGCCCCTGTAATATCCTGAAAATTACCAGTTCATTAAGGCCTGTAGCATTACCGCATAAAAATGATGCTATAGTAAATACAATGATCGAAGCGATAAAATATTGCTTCCGTCCGAAACGGCTTCCAAGCCAGCCCGACATGGGCAGTATAATTACGTTTGCCACCGCATAACCGGTAACTACCCAGGCAACATCCTCAAGGGTTGCCCCAAGGTTGCCCTGTATCTGTGGTATCGATACGTTTACAATTGTAGTATCGATCAGCTCGAGTAACGAAGCGATGATAACCGTTATTGTAATTATCCATTTTCTAAAGCCAACTTCAGCCATTTTTTATTTTGTATGAAATAATAAATTCTTGATAACTCTTGAGTCTGGTAGCCTTAAGTCCTGAGTAAAAAGTAAATAAGACTTTCGACTTCGGACTTAAGACTCTGTACTAAACTTAATCTTTTAAAATAACAGATACACTTACGCTCATACCGGGGCGCAGTTTATCCATTACGTCATTGCCTGCATTTATTTTTATTTTAACAGGTATGCGTTGTACAACCTTTACATAGTTGCCGGTGGCGTTATCAGGTGGCAGTAACGAGAACTTAGCGCCTGTGGCAGGCGAAAAGTTATAAACGGTGCCTTGTACCTTTAATTCAGGATAAGCGTCAATATCAATGTTTACTTTTTGTCCGTCGTGGATCTTATCCAACTGTGTTTCTTTAAAGTTGGCAGTAATATATAAGCTGCTGTCATTTACAATCGAGAACAAAGTTTGACCTGCCTGAACCAATTGGCCTAACTGTACATTCTTTTTTGAAGTGAGGCCGTTTGCAGGCGCTTTAATGATGGTGTAGCTTAACTGCAGCCTGGCAAAATCAACATCAACCTGTTTTTGGCTTACGCCGGTATTGGTAACTTTTAACTGGCTGCGTGTTGTGCCAATTTGCTCATCGGCTGCCTTAGCCTGATCTTTTGCTGCCTGTAAATTAGCCTCGGCAACTTCCAGGTCTGACTTTGACTGGTCAAATTGCTGCTGGGTGATGGAACCGTCCTTAACCAGGTTGGCATAACGCTGGTAATCTTTGGCCACTTTGTCCAAACGTGCCTGCATAGAAACCACATTTGCTTTAGCAACTGCCGAATTTGCCTCATTAGTATAGATCTGCGATTCGTTAACGCCAATACCCGAGCTTGCGCCTACCTGGGCGGCTAATGCCTGCTCAACTTTTACTTTATAATCGCGGTCGTCAATTTTTACCAGCACCTGGCCTTCGTTAACGTGCGTGTTTTCTTCAAATTTGATGCTGTCAACGTACCCGCCTACACGGGCCACAACAGGGCTGATGTTGCCATCAATCTGTGCATCGTCTGTATCTACGTGCTTGCCATAGTATATATATTCCTTTACCCCGAAAAATATACCGCCTAATAGTATGATCCCTAATATGATAGGAAGTACCCTGTTTGGTTTTTTCGCGGTTTCGTTTTCTTGTGTCGATTGCTTTGCCATTGTATTTTAATTATTGAATTATTGAATGAGTGATTTAGTGAATGAGTGAGTTAGGTAGTTTTCGATTATTTGCACATCTGCATATTTACACATCTGCACATTTATTTGTTAAGTTTCCCGGTTGATTTTAATAAGGTATAATAAGCCAGCCCTGCGTCGGCCTTTGCCAGTTCCAGGTTTATCTGTGCCTGGTATAGCAGGGTTTCCGCATCTGCCTTATCAGTAGCCGACGCTATATTGCTTTTATATTTTGAGGCCAGGATATTGTTGTTTTCGCCCGCCTGTTCAATTGAGGTTTGCAAAAGTTTTATCTTGTTCAAAGCCGTCAGGTAATTCTGATAGTTTAAGTTGATCTCGGTTTTAACATTATCAATGGTGATGTTTTTATTTATCGCCACCTGGTCTTTTTGTATACGGGCCTGGGCAACTTTATTTTTATTCAGCCATAATGCGTCAAAATGCCACGCGCCGGTTACGCCAATGGTTATAGGCAATATATAATTACCGCTTTGGGGCAGCGGGTTAGCCGCAACATCAACATAATAGCCTGCTGCAGAAGCCGATACGGTAGGCGAGTTATTCGCTTCAATATTTTTGATATTGGTTTCGGCTACCTTACCGCGTAAATCTAACTGCGCCAGTTCCTGGCGGTTGGCCATTGCGGTATCAATATAACTGTTTAGCGGCGCTAACGTGCGATTGGCTTCACTTATCTGTGCAATGTTTAGCTGGGTAGTTTCGGGTAATCCCAATAAAATATCCAGGTTATAGTTAATTATTTTACGATTACTTTCCAAATCAATGCCGCTCAACTCAACGTTTGCCCGTTGCAATTGAAAACGTAATACATCATTTTTAGTAACCAATCCCTGCTCAAAAAAGCGCTGCGACTGGTGTATCTGGTCATCAATGCTGACCAAGTTTTGATCTATAACCTTTTTACTTTGCAGCACCTTATATAAGTTATAATAGGCGTTGATGATATCATAAGTTATCTGGTCTTTATCTTTTAAAATATCCAAACGGGCTATCTGTGTAAGCAGATCGGTTGATTCCTGCGCGTATTTTAATTTATGCCCTGCAAACAAGGTTTCATTTAGCGAGGCGATACCCAGGTAGGCATTATCATTCTTTGGCAAAAAAATGGTTGATGGGCCAAAATTTAACTTGTTGGCAGGTATTTCAGCCCTGTCATAAGTTAAACTTACGTCGCCGGTAGGTAAAACACCGTCTTTAGCCTGGTTGTATGCAGAAACGGCCTCGTCAATTTTTGAGCGTGATAGCTTTAAAACCTTGCTATTATCCAAACCCAATTTAATGGCTTCGTCTAAAGTAATAATTCTGTCCTGCGCAAAAGCCGTTTGCGTAAGCGCTAATCCGGTAATCATCAATGTGATCAGGTATCGTTTTATAGCCGGTGCTATTTTAACGATAGGGTAGTTGTTTGTATAGTGTTTAGTTGTCATGTTCATTTAGTAAGTAGCTTTTCAATAGGTTTTTCATAAATTGTTTCAAACGCGGCTTCAGTTTTTCCTCCAGTATAGTATCATCCAGTATATCATAACCCAGCATTTGCGATGATATTAAAGGCATATTTACAATGTGATTTTTGGTGCCGTAAAGGGTTGCAATGATCATTTCTACATCGGTTTCCTTTTTAAATTCGCCGCTGTCTATTCCTTCATGTATTATTTTAGACAGTTCCAACACGTTTTTCATCAAAATGTCGCGAATGTTCTCCGAAAATGCGTTCTTTCTATTCATACCCAGTTCCTGGTATAATAGTTTTTGAAAACAGTTATTAGTTACTATTCGTTCGCTGTATATATCTACATATTTTTCTACTTTATCCCAGGCACCTATGCTTTCATCGTTGCCCAGATTTTGCAGAATATTCTGAGTACTGGTGATCTTACGGTCAAACACTGCAATAAACAAACCTTCTTTCGATCCGAAATAATAGTTAAGCATAGCCATGTTTACACCCGCTTCACCAGATATTACACGTGTAGAGGCACCATCAAATCCCAGTTCTGAAAACACTCTTTCAGCAACATCCAGGATATGATCTTTCTTATCTATTTTGTCTTTATCCATCTCGTTTTTATCACTTTCTGGCACAAAGTTAATCAAACGATTAATTAATGCCGTCATTTTTTTGTAATGTTGATTTAATCTGCTGATAATCAACAGTAAAAAATTAATCAATCGATTAGTTTACGTTTAAATTACAGATATTTTGATAATTTGTTTTATTATTGAAATAATAAATGCGCCCTAATAATTATTCAACATATTCACTATCATGAAGCGGATAAAATTAACTGTACTACTCTTACTCATTTTCAAATCTGTTTTTTCGCAAACAGCCCCGCCTGCCGATTTGGTAACCATTGAGCAAAGCTTTAAAAAACTGAATGTATTAGGCAGCGTACTATATGTGGCCGCGCATCCTGATGATGAGAATACCCGCTTGCTGGCATACCTGGCGCAGGAAAAGCATTACCGCACCGGCTATTTATCATTAACCCGTGGTGATGGTGGGCAAAACCTGATAGGTAACGAACAAAGCGAGCTATTGGGTTTAACTCGCACGCAGGAGCTTTTGGCTGCACGTCGCGTAGATGGCGCAGAGCAGTTTTTTACCCGCGCCAATGACTTTGGTTTTTCAAAAGGACCCGAAGAAACCCTGAAAATATGGGACAGGGAAAAAGTATTGGGCGATGTAGTTTGGGTGATACGCAAATTCAGGCCGGACGTAATTATATGTCGTTTCCCCACAACAGGCGAGGGCGGTCATGGACATCATACCGCATCGGCAATATTAGCGCAGGAAGCATTTACTGTTGCTGCTGACCCGAAACGTTTCCCCGAGCAATTAAAATATGTACAGGTATGGCAAGCCAAAAGGTTATTGGTTAATGGGTTTAATTTTAATGGTGTAAATACTACCTCCGAAGACCAGTTTAAAATTGATGTTGGTGTTTATAATCCCATCACCGGCAAAGGCTACGGCGAGGTGGCAGCCGACAGCCGCTCAAACCATAAAACACAAGGGTTTGGTACTGCCAAAACACGTGGCGAAAGCTATGAGTATTTTAAAACTATTTTAGGCGATGCCCCCAAGACTTCATTAATGGATGGAATTAATACTACCTGGGACAGGGTTGCAGGTGGAAACGCCATTGCGGCTGATTTAGCGGTAATTAAAAAAGATTTTGACATGGACAGCCCTTACAAATCTGTACCCGCATTGGTTAAATTATTGGATAGGATTGAAAAAGTACCGGATACTTATTGGCGCACCCAAAAAACAAAGGAACTGGATGATTTGATTGCTGCCTGTGCAGGACTATGGTTTGAAAGTTATGCAACACAACCATCGTATGCTGTTGGCGACCCGATGCAAATATCATCACAGGTTTTATGCAGGTATAATGATAAAATTAAAATAAACAGTATTGACGACCAGCATAGCGTACAGCATTTTGATGGTGGAAAAGCAATAGCTTCCAACCAGGTACAAACATTTACAAGCACAGGTATTGCTGCTACAATTACCCAGCCTTATTGGCTTGAAACACCTCACGGGCAGGGTATGTATAATATTCCAGACCAACAGGATGTAGGTAATCCCGAAAATCCCGATTTGCCGAAGGTGACATATGAATTTATTATTGAAGGCAAACCTATTAGTTTCGAGCGGAGGTTATATTATAAATATGTTGACCCGGTTAGGGGCGAGGTTTACCAGCCTATTGAAATAACGCCACCCGTAACTGCTAATATTGAAAGCAAGGACTATATTTTTAACAGCCGGCAACCACAAACTGTGCAGGTAAAATTACAGAGCTTTACCAAAGCTACCGGGAGTATCAGCATTAAACTTATAGCCGGGTGGAAAATTACACCGGATAAAATTGACTTCGACAAAAATAAAGGCGATGAATGGTCGGTTGCTTTTACGGTTATACCAACCGATAACCAGCCTAAAGTCAGCACGTTTGAAGCTGTAACGAATGTTGGTGGCAAAGATTATGCAATGGGTATCCACCGGATACGGTATGACCACGTGCCTGCAATAACCTTATTCCCGCCATCGCAGGCTAAACTGATTAATATCGACCTGAAAATTGCGGGTAGGAAAATTGGCTACATTGAAGGCGCAGGCGATTTGATGCCCGATGCATTAACGCAGGTTGGTTATGATGTACACCAGCTTACTGAAAATGAGATAATGAACAGCGACCTTTCGGTATATGATGCCATAGTTACCGGCGTGCGTGCTTATAATGTAAATAAGCGTTTGGTTGTTGAACAGCCAAAGCTGATGGCATACGTAAATAACGGAGGTAACCTGGTTGTTCAATACAACAACAACGCAGGGATAGTAGTTAACCAAATAGGCCCTTATCCTTTCCGACCGGTAAACCAGCGGGTTACTGATGAAAATGCGAAAATTACTGTTTTAGACCCGCAAAACGCGGTAATGAACTATCCTAACAAAATTACCCAGGCCGATTTTGATAACTGGATACAGGAGCGGGGGTTATATTTTGTAAGTAATATCGACCCTCATTACCAGGCCATTTTTCAAATGAATGACCCCGGTGAACCGGCCAATAATGGCTCATTAATTGTGACCAACTACGGCAAAGGCCGTTTTGTATACACCTCACTTGACTTTTTCAGGGACCTGCCCGCCGGTGTACCTGGAGCGTACAGGTTGTTTGTAAATTTGTTGAGTAAGCCGAAATAAACCGACTTATCATTGGAGCAGTTAAGATTTGACAACTTTTTAAAAGTTGTCAAATCTGATTGTGTTATTTTGCTAAGCCGCTTCGAAACGCTTAATATGACTTAATTCTTCGTGCTTGTTGTTTAATTCTGCTTCTATATCAAAATCATCCTGTAACCCCAGCCAAAACTTTGCAGAGTTGCCGAAAAACTGGCTTAACCGTAATGCGGTGTTGGCGGTTATCCTGCGGTTGCCTTTAACTATTTCAGATATGCGGGTTTGCGGAATATTAGTTTCCTTTGCCAGTTTATAAGGGGTTATATGGAGAGGGGACAAGAATTCTTCCTGTAGGATTTCTCCCGGATGTATGTTGGGTAATTTTTCCATGATCAATATTTTAATGATAATCAATTATTTCGACATCGCTGGCGTTTCCATTATTCCATTTGAAAATTATTCGCCACTGGTCATTTATTTTTATGCTATAGTAATCTTTTAATTGTTCTTTCTTTTTTTCCAGTTTATTAGATGGGGATATAGTTAGGTCCTGTATGTTTTGTGAGTTATTGATCATTCTCAATTTTCTTCTTCCTATGGTTTGTATTTCTAACGGCAACTTAGGAACGCGGATGCCGTTCCATATTTTTTCTGTGTCTTTTGATCCAAAGGATATGATCATACTACTGCCATGCGTTACTAACGTCAAAGATAAGTATTTATCATTATAAATAAAAAAGAAAGTGTTATTTCATTTTGCTGCCCGCCAGCCACCATGCGCCGCGCAATGACAATTTTTTAAAACAAATTATCAGATAATCAATTAATCCATTAATTTTGTTGCCAATACAAGATATTGATATGAAACATCACAAGGAAGAAGAAAACTTCGATTACGTTTATTATTTGGTAGGATTGATTTGCGGCCTTTTTGTGGGCGCAGTTATAGATAGAGGATTTACCTGGATACCCGTTGGCGGTATTCTGGGTTTGTTAACCGCTGCTTTCTTTTTAAATGTCCTGGTTAAAGACCGCCAGGACGCCTGATCCTGATCTGCCCCCCTTTATAAAAAACTGGAACCAGTTTTACAGCATTGTTGTTGTTTGGCTGGGTTTTTTAATTCTCGTATTTTCGCTCATTACCATATACTTTAAATGAGCCTTTTAGACTGGATCGTATTGGGTGCCACCCTGTTTGCCATAGTTTTATATGGCATATGGAAAAGCGGCAGCAATAAAAATATCGACCAGTACTTTATGGGCGGTCATTCCCTGCGCTGGTACCATGTCGGGCTGTCAGTAATGGCTACACAAGCCAGCGCTATCACCTTTTTATCGGCCCCGGGCCAGGCATATTCAGACGGGATGCGGTTTGTGCAGTTCTATTTCGGCTTGCCGCTGGCTATGATTGTGCTTTGCATCACCTTTGTGCCTATTTTTCACCGCCTCAAAGTTTATACTGCTTACGAGTTTTTAGAGCAGCGGTTCGACCTGAAAACCCGCGCGCTTACTTCGTTTTTATTTTTAGTTCAGCGCGGACTGTCAACGGGCATTACTATTTATGCGCCTGCTATTATCCTGTCTATCATATTGAATATCAATACGGTTTATACCACCCTGTTTATTGGCTGCCTGGTAATTTGCTATACGGTTTATGGCGGCACCAAAGCGGTATCATATACGCAACTGCTGCAAATGAGCATCATTTTTTGCGGTATGTTTTTGGCAGGATTAGTTGTTGTAATGCTGCTGCCTAAGGGCATAGGGTTTACCCATGCGGTTAAACTTGCAGGCAAATTGGGCAAAATGAACGTAATAGACTGGAAGTTTGACCGGAGAAATCAATATAATATATGGAGTGGCATAATTGGCGGTTTCTTTTTGCAGCTATCTTATTTTGGTACCGATCAAAGCCAGGTAGGACGCTATTTAACCGGTAGCTCGGTTGGGCAAAGCCGGCTTGGGCTGATCATGAACGGACTGATAAAAATACCCATGCAGTTTTGCATACTATTAATAGGGGTACTGATATTTGCATTTTACCAGTTTAACCGGCCCCCTATGTTTTTTAACAGGTACGAGGTTGAACAGATAAAACACAGCAGCTATGCTGCGGCTTATACATCGCTTGAAAGCAATTACAATACCGCTGTTGATGAGCGAAAAACTAAGGCTGACGACCTTATCAGGGCAATAGACAGCAAGGATGAAAATAATATCACCCAGGCGCAAGACGCTTTAAAGATAGCTGATAAGCAAGCCAATACTATCCGGCAGGATGGCATAGCCTTAATGAAAAAGAATGACGACAAGGCAGATACCAATGATACCAATTATGTGTTCCTTAATTTTGTAACGCATTACCTGCCAAAAGGATTGGTTGGTTTGCTTGTAGCCATCGTTTTTATGGCTTCTATGGGTTCAACAGCAAGTTCGCTAAACTCGTTGGCTTCAACCAGTGTAGTAGATATTTATAAACGCATTATCAATCCCGGTGCATCCGAAAAGAATTATTTAAATGCCTCACGTTTGGCAACTGTTTTTTGGGGATTGGTATGTATTGCTATGGCCTTATATGCGAGTCACCTGGGTAACCTGCTGGAAGCGGTAAATAAATTAGGATCGTATGTATACGGAACAATCCTCGGTGTATTTATAGTGGCCTTTTATTTAAAAAAGATAAACGGGACAGCTGTTTTTGTTGCAGCCCTTATAGGGGAAGCTATTATTTGCGTTTGCGGTTATTACGAAGTGGTTGCTTATTTATGGCTAAACGCCTTAGGTTGTATATTGGTTATAGCAGTGGCTTTATCAATTAATCCATTCATAAAAGAAAAAGCGATTTTACTGCCCGGCAAATAATCGCCCTAAAAATAAAATGCCGCCCCTGCCTTGCGCCGGGCGGCATTCAACCTAAACCTTATCACAATTAAACTGGTAGATTACCAGTCCATATAATGTATAACAATTATTATACCAATGTGCTTAATTGGCGCAATATTTTTTATATTATTTACAGAATTATTCCTAAAAGTTTTAAAAATATATCGTCAAAAAACAAAATTCTGTAAACCTGTCACCTTGGTTATACAGAATTTTGAACAGTGTGTCTATTTTGAGAAACTTCTTTTACGGAGGTAACTATCAAAAAAGTATAATCCTAATATTATGTCAAAATACAGGAAGCCCTGCATGACAGGGCCTTTAAAATAATTTTTCAGATCGGGCATTTGTACAGTAGTGAACTGAACTCCTGTGTTGACCGTAGACCAATTTATATTAGCCAGCAAATAGATCACCAAAGCTAATATGACAAATAAAAAAAAACCCGATATACCTTTAATTATTGAATGGTTAATGGTGGCTTTAAGCGGTTTTTGCGCCTGCTCGGTACGTATAGCTTCCACCACATTATAGGTGAAAGCCATTGATGGCTCGTCCAGTTCCATTGCCGAAAATTCTTGGTCAAGTTTCAGCAGTTCTAAATATTTGGCGCGGTATATTTCATCCTGCTCAATTAATATGCTAATGGCCTGCTGCTCATCCGGCGTGGCCGAGCCATCAATATAATTCCAAAGTTTTTCCTCTATGCTGCTCATATCAATTCTTTTACTTCATGTCTTAAATTACGTTCCAGCTTTTCTTTCAAACGCTGGCGCGCCCTGAATAGTTTTACCTTAACGGTATTTGCCTCTATGCCCATTGTTTGGGCTATTTCTTCTAATGATTGTTCACCTTTATAAAACAAAGTAATAATTGTAGCATCATCAGGTAATAGCTGGGCAATTGCCTGATTAACATAAAACGACCTCGACTTATTCTCGGCGCTATTTTCATCAAAACCGCCGGTACTTTCAATTTGTATGGAGTTATCCTCATCATCAATAGACGATGTTTCAACCCGTTTTTTCCGTAAGGCAGTCATAGCGGTAGTATAAACAATGCTATACAACCAAGTAGTAAACTTAGACTGCCTGCTAAATGATGCTAACGCACGATACGCTTTTACAAAACAATCCTGCGTTATTTCCTCGGCATCCTCCCGGTTTTTTGAAAAACGCAAAGCAAGCGTAAATGCAAACCGCTGGTGCCTTTTAATCAAAACCGCATAGGCCGATTGGTCACCCGCCAAAGTTTGGTCAATCAATTCAATATCTGAAAGCTTGCTTTGCATCTGTTGTGGGTTATGACAACGTGTTATTGATTGAGGTTACATGTAAAGGTACTTTTTTAGTTGCAGTTGCGGTAGCAGTTTAACTGGGATTTTGATTTATTTTATCTTTCTTGCTTTATATAATGACTGCCACCGCCACTGCTACTAAATAAAACACTGGAAACTTTTTCAAAATCACTGTAACCTCTCTAAAAACGGTGTCGTCATAGTTTACAAATACATCAATGGTGATGTTTGAAACAGAAAAATTAACCAACTTAAAAATTAAATATTATGGACTCACACAATTTAGCGATACTGATACCGATTTTAGTACCGATCAGCATGTTCGCAATGGTTTTTGGTATTGTTTATTTACGTAACCGCGAAAGAATGGCGATGATAGAACGTGGCATGGACCCACGCCTGAACAAACCAAAATCAACTGGTTATAATACCTACACGCTTACCTGGGGCTTGTTGTTGATGGGTGCAGGCATAGGTTTATTTTTAGCCTATTTATTAGACCATACAGTATTTAAAGCCATGAGCGAAGAAGATAACCCCGCAATTTATTTTGCGTTAATAGCCATATTTGGCGGGGCAGGCTTGTTCTTATCATATCGCATTGAAAAAGGACATGTGGATAAAGCGGCGTAAAGCCGGAAGCAAAAAGCTGGAAGCCGAAAGCATGAGTTAACAAGCTTTCGGCTTCTTGCGTCACGCTTTTAAAAATATCTTTCTTTTATAATATTCAAATGATGTATTTCATGGCCGGCAGTAATATAGAGTATAGCCCTTACCGAGACTTTATTGTTACTGGCCACGCCGGTTGCCATTAGCTGTTCAGAGCTTAGCGAGCGAAAGAGATACATATTTGATTCTCTTACTTGCCTAAACTCTGCTGCAAGGTCTTTCAATAACCGGGCATCAAAATGGGCATTTTCAACATAGGCGTTCTCATCAAAGCCGGGCAGCTCTTCCTGCCCCCGTGCAAAGGCCAGCGCACGATAGGCAAACGTCCGTTCCGCATCTATCAAGTGTCCTAAAACTTCTTTAATGGTCCATTTTCCTTCGGCGTAGGCATAGTCGGCTTTATCAGTATCTATACTGTTGAAGAAGCTGTAGGTATCTTCTTTTAATTGCTGTAAAGTATCCAAAATTGGCTCATCGCCTGCGAGGTTAATGTATTTGCCATAATAGGCTGCATATTCATCAGGATTGGGTTTGCTGCTCATTGCGTATGTTTTTTAGTGTGATCCTAAATGTAGTTCCCTTGCCCAGTTCCGAGTCGCGCACAACAATATGCCCGTCGTGATAGTTTTCCACCATTCGTTTGGTTAAGGATAAGCCCAGGCCCCAGCCCCGTTTACGGGTGGTGTATCCGGGCTGAAATACGGTAATAAATTTCGACCGCGGTATGCCTTTGCCGGTATCGGTAACATCAATAAATACCTGGTCTTTTACTTTATTGGTGGTTATATCCACCTTTATTTTGCCCTTGCCGTCAATAGCGTTCACCGCGTTTTTAAGCAGGTTTTCAAGTACCCAATCAAACAGCGGAATATTTAATCCTGCTTTAAGGTCACGGTTTCCGGCCATTTCAAAGCTGATGTTGTTGCTTACGCGCACCTTAAAATAATCTACAAAATCATTTATCACATCGTAAACAGAATGTACCTCCAGCTTTGGTTTTGAGCCGATCTTTGAAAAGCGGTCTGCAACTATTTCAAGCCGTTTAATATCGTTTTCCATTTCGGCCACCAGCGGGTCGTCTTCGGCGTTAAACTTATCCTTTATCAGCTCAACCCATGCCATTAATGATGATATAGGCGTGCCCAACTGATGGGCAGTCTCTTTTGCCAAACCTACCCATACCTGGTTTTGCTCGGATTTACGTGAAGAGTTAAACGTTGAGTAAGCCAGCAGTAAAAAGACAGCGATAACCGAAAGTTGTATGTAAGGGAATACCCTTAACTCGGATAGCAGGTCTGAATCTTTATAGTAGATCAACTCATCGCCAATACCACGAAGATTTATTTTAATAGGCTCGTGGGATTGTGCCTCCATAGTTTCAAGCATATCCTTAAAGTATTGCGGATCGTATTTGAGCGTTTTTTTTTCATTTGAAGCCCCCTCAAGCCATGTTTTGGTGGTGTCAAGGCCCTTTGCAGTCACAATTTCACCTTTTGCATCGGTAACAATAGCGGGTACTATTGAACTGTCGCGAACAGCTGTTGCAAAAGGAAGATCGTCATTATCATCCGACGCAATTATCTGTCGCATACCCATTGCCCATACCTGCGCACGTGTACGTTCAGAATGTTCAATATTCCGTACCAGGTAATTGGTATATAATAATGAGCCGCTGGCAATAACTATTGCAAAAGTGAGCAATATATAATTCCAGCGTTTTTTATGTTGATATGCGTTAATCATTATAAGTGTCAAATAACGTAAATAGGTTTGTATAATTATAATGGTATTTTTTGTGATTTAATCTCAAGCAGTTAGTCCTAAGTTCGAAGCCGGTTATCGACTTAAGACTTTGGACTAACGACTTTGGACTTTAGTACTTCCCCACGAAAACCTATCTTTGCATACGATGTCAGATAAAAAAGTTAGAGTTAGGTTTGCACCCAGTCCAACGGGCGGATTACATTTAGGCGGGGTACGCACCGCGTTATTCAATTACCTTTTTGCCAAAAAGCATAATGGTGATTTTATTTTGCGAATAGAAGATACCGACCAAAACCGTTATGTTGAAGGTGCCGAAGCTTATATTATAGATTGTCTTAACTGGTGCGGCATAACGCCAAATGAAAGCCCGGTTACGCCAGGTGCCTTTGCACCATATCGCCAAAGCGAGCGTAAAAACCTTTACCGCCAATACGCCGAAAAGCTGGTGATGGAAGGCCATGCCTATTATGCCTTTGATACTACCGAAGAGCTGGAACGTAACCGTAAAGAAATACCCAACTTTCAATACGGTCATGTTTACCGCGATACCCTGCGTAATTCGTTGTCGTTACCACAGCATGATGTTGACGCGCTGCTGGCCGCGCACGAGCCGCACGTTATACGCATAAAAATGCCCGTTAATGAAACCGTAAGCTTTACGGATATGATACGCGGCCATGTTAGTTTTGAAACTAATTTGGTTGATGATAAGGTTTTATTAAAGGCTGATGGAATGCCTACCTATCATTTAGCTGTGGTGGTTGATGATTACCTGATGAAAATTTCGCATGCTTTCAGGGGCGAAGAGTGGCTGCCATCGGCACCTATACATATATTATTATGGGAATACTTAGGCTGGAAGGCTGATATGCCGCAATGGGCGCACCTGCCATTAATATTAAAACCTGATGGCCACGGCAAATTGAGCAAGCGTGATGGTGCCCGCCTGGGTTTTCCGGTTTACGCGATGGAATGGTTTGATGCTAAAACCGGCGAAAACACGCCGGGTTTTAAAGAACTGGGATTTTTACCGGAAGCATTTATAAATTTCCTGGCAATATTGGGATGGAACGACGGAACAGAGCAGGAAATATTTACGCTGGATGAGTTAGTTGAAAAGTTCTCCATAGAAAAAATAAGCAAAGCGGGGGCTAAGTTCGATATTGAAAAAGCCAAATGGGTAAATGCGGAATGGATAAAGAGATCGGAAGCGTCAGTTTTAAAGCCGATAGTTCAAAAACTTTTAAACGATAAAGGTGTTGTTATAAAAAATGAAACTTTATTATTAAAAGTAATTGATATGGTTAAGGACAGATGCGTTTTAGTGGGCGATTTTGATCAGCAGGCCGCCTACTTTTTTGAAACCCCTAAGAAATATGATCTTGATGCCGTTAAACCAAAATGGACGGACGTAAAAGCCAGGTTTTTTAACGCGTTGATCACCAAATATGCTTCGATGTCAAAAGCATGGAAAGGGGAGCAAATAGAAAACACTTTTAAGGCGCTTGCCGAAGAATATAGCTTAAAACCCGGCGATGTAATGCTGCCTTTCAGGGTAATGCTGGTAGGCGGCAAATTTGGCCCGCATGTTTTTGATATTGCCGAATTGCTGAATTGGGATGAAACGATTTACCGGATTGAACGGGCGCTGGCGGTGTTTGGGCATTAATTATTAGTCATTGGTCATTAGTCATTAGGTTATTCAAAAATGACTAATGACTAATGACCAGTGACTATTGACTACCCTACTCCAAAGTTATCTGTCTTTTAATGCTTTCCTCTAACGAGATAAAGGTTTCCGTACGCTGGATGCCCTTTACGCTTTGAATTTGCTCGTTCAGTACCTCGCGCAAATGCGTTGTATCATGGCATACAATTTTTGCGAAGATGCTCCATTCGCCCGTAGTATAATGCAGTTCAACGATCTCGTTGATTGCCCGCAACTGCTTTACGGCTTCATGGTACTGCGAGCCTTTTTCGAGGTATATCCCCAGGAAGGCCGTGATATCGTAGCCCAATTTTTGAGGGTCGACTTCTAAGCTCGCACCTTTAATTACACCCAATTCTTCCAACTTTTTCATACGCACATGGATGGTTCCGCCGGAAACTATCAATTCTTTGGCAATTTCCGTGTAAGGAGTGGTAGCATTTTTCATCAAAATTGATAAAATCTGTATATCCAGATTATCAATTTCTGAATTTAGTGGTTTTCTTTGTGGCATAAATTTGAATATCGTTATTGAAATACAAGTATAATTATAATTTGAATAAAAATAAAATATTTTTGTTGAAATATTTGCAAGGAATTGATAGGTCTGTTAGATTTGTATTAAGCAAATGACAAAGGCTTAACGTTCTTTAAAGAGAAAAACATTGTTGGGTGGTGAAATTTTTGGCAGACACACCTCCTTGTCGCGGTGGCGGAGAGCATGGAAAACCCGAAGCGGGCTAACCACTCTGTGGAGGTTCGAATCCTTCCCCAACAGCAGTTTTTAAGTCTGAAACCCTTAGTCAAAAGTCTTAAGCCGATATCCGGCAAGACTTAGAACTTAAGACTCAAGACTTAGAACTAAAAAAATGTAGGATGGTGAAACTTTTGGCAGACACACCTCCTTGTCGCGGTGGCGGAGAAATTGGGAAACTTTTAGCAATAAAAATAACCACTCCGTGAAGGTTCGACTCCTTCTCCTACAGCTCTTCTCATAATTTAGGTTTATAATTGGTTAGCAAAGGCCCCTGCCCATCAGGGGCTTTGCTTGTTTTATACGGTTTTGTAACTTGAAGATTTACTTGTTTAATATCGGATAATGAATTTGAATGTCGAAGTGTTTATTTATTGATATTTAAAAACTTTAATCTTTTTAGGTTCAACAAAAAATGCCCCGGCAAAACCAGGGCATCCAATATTTTCAACCTTTCAAACCACTACAACCTCTACAACCAACCCTAAAATATCTTAAACCCAACGCTCAACGCCCAAAGGTTTAGCTTTTGGTTATAGTTTGGATTGGCATCACTAAAATATCCCTGGTATCTAAAATCGGCAGTAAGTGCGCCAAGATCAACACCCACACCGGCCTGGTAACCCAATTGGTTATTTTTATAAGCGTTGCCAAAATTGTTGTAAGCCGCATTAAAATTACCCGATAAATTTTGGTTCTGGCTTAATACGGAAATATATTCTGGGCCTGCCATTACCCTTAAATTCAGGTTTTTTGGCCCAAAACGCAAACCCACTAAAACAGGCACATTTAAATTGGTGAATTTAACGTCGCCGCTGTAAGCATTATCATTCGAGGTGAACTCGCCGCCCGAACTGCTTAAATAAACTTCGGGTTGTAAATAAACCGCACCGCCGATGCGGGCAAACACACCTGCCTGGTAACCGGTAACACTTGATGTATGCATGTTGTCAGAACTTATTGTAGAGTAGTTCACGCCACCCTTTATCCCGAGGTCAAATTGTGCTTTTGCGCTGATGGTTACTGCTAACAGTAATGCCGCGCTTAATAGATACTTTTTCATAGGAGTTTTAAATTAGTTTATAATTATAATTGGGCTGCAAGTAACCAACCCGTAAAAGTTTAACAATAGCTATACCAATAAATAACACGGGCGCAGGATTTTTTATATTTTTGTGAAAACATTTAAGCTATGGCAGAGATAAGCATCACTAACAAAGAGTGGCAAAGGGTAAAAATAAAAGTACAGAGAAAATATAACCATTTAACCGACGAGCAATTGCAATATACTGAAGGACAAGAGGATGGTTTAATAACCCGGTTAATGCAATTAGTTAACCGCGACAGGCGCTATGTGGTGTTTACCCTGCAAAAAGCTTTGGTGAACATAGACAATAATAGGCTGTAAAATAAGTTTAACTATAAAAACTATAATTGCTTTTTTGTAGTTTTATAGTTTACACCTCAATTGGATTAAAAACAATACAATGATAAGAAAATACAAAGGCCTGCTCTTGTCCGGCGGATTAATATTCCTGGCTGTGGGTATATGGAGTTTTGACGACGACCTGTTCGAGATATCAAAAAACCTGGAAGTTTTTACAGCCTTGTATAAGGAGATAAACATTAATTATGTTGATGACATCAACCCGGCCAAATTTATAAAAACCGGTGCCGATGCCATGTTGGATAACCTGGACCCTTATACTGAGTTTGTGCCCGAATCGGAAATTGAGGATTATAAGCTGCATTATGTAAGCACCCAATATGGCGGCATTGGTGCCAGCATTTTTGTAAGGGATGGTAAAATTTTCGTTTCGGGTGTAGTTGAAGGCTATCCCGCGCAAAAGGCGGATATACGGGCCGGCGACCAGTTGTTAAAGATCAATGATATAGCATTGGACGGCAAAAATAACGACCAGGTAAGCGAATTACTTAAAGGCTCAAAAGGCGCTTCGATAAAATTATCGGTTAAACGCGAGGGTGAAGCACAACCTGCTGAAAAAAATGTGGTGCGTGATGAGATCAAACAACCTAACGTACCCTATTACGGAATGGTTGATGGCAATATGGGTTATATTAAGCTCGACCACTTTTTAGAAAATTCGGCTGATGAAGTAACCGATGCCCTGGCTGCTTTAAAGAAAAATAACCCCAGCGGTATTATTTTAGATCTGCGCGGAAACGGCGGCGGTATACTACAGGATGCTGTACGAATTGTGAACCTGTTTGTTCCGAAGGGAGTAGAAGTAGTATCCCAAAAAGGAAAGTTAAAGGATAAAAATTATATCTATAATACGCAGGCAGAACCATCGGCACCCGACTTGCCGTTGGTTATTTTGGTAAATAATCATTCGGCTTCGGCTTCTGAAATTGTAGCCGGGTCATTACAGGATCTTGACCGCGCCGTAATTATCGGGCAGCGCAGCTATGGCAAAGGTTTGGTACAACAGGCCTTTCAGCTACCTTACAGCAGCCTTGTAAAAATAACCATTGCAAAGTATTATGTGCCGTCGGGCCGTTGTATACAGGAAATTGATTATGCGCACCGTAAAGACGATGGCAGTGTAGTGAAATTTGCCGATTCGCTTATCCACGAATATAAAACCAAAGATGGCCGTTCGGTTTACGATGGCAGCGGCATTTACCCTGATATTTTTATGCCTGCCGAGAAAAATGCGGCTATTACCCAAGCGCTGGTAAACAAATTGATGCTGTTTGATTATGCAACCCATTATCGCGATGCGCATCTAAAAATTGCAGATGCACATACGTTTGCTTTAACAGATGCGGATTATGATGATTTTGTAAAATTTTTGGCTAATAAAAATTATTCATACAGCATTCCCACCGAAAGGGTATTGACCGCGTTAAAAACGGCGGCTACCAATGATAAGGAGTTTGCCGATATTCAAAGCGAGTACGATATTTTAAAAACTAAATTGCTTAACAGCAAGAAAAACGATCTGCAGGTACATAAGGACGAAATAAAAGAGGCGTTAGAAAATGAAATTGTTTCGCGTTATTACTTTGATAAAGGGCGTTATGAGGATGGCTTTAAATACGATAAAGAGCTGACCCGTGCTATAAAAACTATGCAGGATAAAGTGCAGGTTGCCGCTATATTAAAGGGCGATGGCGCTTATAAAGTTATCGGCAAACCCGTATTGGCCATGGCCGGTAAAAAGGATGGTGATGCAGCTGCCAGCGACCAATAATTTTAAAATTTTGTTGTTAAAATAATAGCCGCCCCAATTAAACCAGGGGCGGCTATTTTATTATTAATAATTAACTAATGGAAACCAACCGGGTATTTATACGGTGGATGTTTATAGTTGGTTATGTTTTAATGTAGTTTTTGAAAATTATTTTAATATAGCTGTCTTTGAAAATATCTTTATATTTGAATGTGCCAAATAAGCTTCCCCTGCTTGTACTTAATTTAAACCATTGGCGTTAATTATTGTCTTTTAATCAACAAATCAAAAACCACAATTATTATGAAAAGAATCATTTTTTGCGCGGCCATAATACTTGGCTGCTTAACTTACAAACCGGCCACCGCTCAAATACACATTAGCCTTGGCTTAAACATTGGCAGCCAGCCCGAATGGGGGCCTGTAGGCTATGATCATGCCGAATATTATTACCTGCCTGATATTGATGTTTATTATGATGTGCCCCATCATCAATATGTGTACTTTCAAAACAACGTATGGGTACATGCGGGTGCCCTACCTCCGCAATATGCTAATTTCGACTTATACCATGCGTATAAGGCGGTAGTTAACCAACACAATCCGTGGGAACACGCGGCAGATATTAGGGCTAAGTATGCAAACTTTAAAGGCCGTCATGACCAGGTGGTTATTCGCGACAGTCACGATAAAAAGTACGCCAATCATTATAAAGAGTCTCATGCCCCGGCACGGGATGACCGTAGGCACGATGACCATAAATAATATTTAAATAATAATATTATTAAAAATAAAAACAGGCTTCCCATTACCGGGAGGCCTGTTTTGTGTTAAAAGCGCCCTTTTTTTAAATATAATATAAACTATTTGCGATATTAATTGTCATACGTGTAAATCAAAACACAACATGAAAAAGATCATTTTTTGCGCGGCTATTTTAATTAGCAGCCTAACTTACAAATCGGCCAGCGCCCAATTTCACATCGACCTGGGGTTAAATATTCACGCCCAGCCAGAGTGGGGCCCTGTTGGCTATACGCATGCAGAATATTACTATATGCCTGATGTTGACGCTTACTATGACGTACCCCATCATCAATATGTATATTTTGAAAACAATGTATGGGTACACGCGGCTGCATTACCGCCCAGGTATCATTTTGACCCTTACCACAGTTATAAAGTAGTGGTTAACCAACACAATCCATGGGAACATCATGCCGATATCAGGGCAAGATATGCAAATTACCGTGGCCGCCACGATCAGCAAATCATCCGTGATAGCCATGATAACAAGTATCGTGACCATTACCATGAAGGCAGGCCATAACAGGTTTATGTAGCAAAGGCAGGCTTCTCAGAAATGGGAAGCCTGTTTGGTTTAAAAGGGGCCGCACGAAACATGAAATTAAACATTTAGCTAATTAATTCGTTCTTAATATATATCTATCCAAATGAAAAAAATGTTATGGCTTATTATAGTACTGTCGCTCGTTGCCGGCAGATTGTCGGCACAGCAATTTGACGCGGCAGAATATGCCAAACATTTAGGAAAAATAGGCATGCTTTGTGATACGGTAAAGTCGTTTAAGATCATGAGCGATACATTAACGCTTTTAAATATGGGCGGCATATCCCCAAATCAAAAATATACTATTCTCATTATGGGCAATAAAATAAACCTTGACTGGACTAACTTAAAAGGTAAGGCGGTTTGTGTTAGCGGTGTCTTTGAGCTGTATCAAAACCAGCCCCAAATTATTGTTGCCGAACCCGAATTTATACAAGTGCATTAGTTGATGTGCAAAATAATGTGCAAATATGCAAATGTGCAGATGGTCAATGAAAACCGTATATTAGGCTAATCCAGGCAATCTGCACATTTGCATATCCGCGCATCTGCACATCATCTTCATTTGCACATCTGCACATTATTACCGTACTTTTGGCCTCAATATGTCCGTACGTAATAAACTTTATTTCGCATCAGATTTTCATTTAGGCTCTGGGGGGTATGCTGCAAGTCGTGAGCGGGAAGACCGCTTAGTTCGCTGGCTGGATATGATAAAAGCGGATGCTGCCGAAGTTTTTTTAATGGGCGATGTGTTTGATTTTTGGTTTGAGTATAAAACCGTTATTCCAAAAGGATATATTCGGTTTTTAGGCAAGTTGGCCGAACTGGCCGATGCGGGGATAAAACTTTACCTGTTTAAGGGCAACCATGATATGTGGATGTTTGATTATTTTGAGCGTGAATTGGGCGCTACCATTATTAGCGATGAGCTGGAGATACAACGCAATGGTAAAAAGTTTTACCTGCACCACGGTGATGGGCTTGGGCCGGGGGATAATAAATATAAGATACTGAAAAAGATATTCCGGAGCGGGTTATGCCAATGGCTGTTTGCGCGTATTCATCCTAATTTGGGCATGGGCATAGCTAATTACTGGTCGGCCCATAGTCGTATAGCACAGGCAAGTGAGACTCCTGTTTACAATGAACGAAGGACACTGGAACATGAATGGTTAGTAGTTTATTGCCGCGAATTGTTAAAAACCAAATTCTATGACTACCTGATATTTGGTCACCGTCATTTGCCGTTAAAACTTCAATTAGATTCAAAAAGTACTTATATAAACTTGGGTGAATGGTTAGACTTAAGCACGTATGCGGTATTTGACGGAAAGGAATTGACCTTGCATCGTTTTGAAAAACCCGATTTGTCATAACCATTTCAATATCCTCAATCAGACATTGTTCCACTAAAAATGTGCTTAAAAATCCGTATTTTTGTGCGCTTTTTAAAAGCATGGACTATCTGCGGGATAGTTGCAATTAAAAATATATGTTAGAGAAATTAGAATTAATATACCAGCGCTGGAAAAGTGTGGAAGTTGAATTGAGCAGCCCGGATGTAATGGCTGACATGAAGCGCTATGCCCAGTTGAATAAGGAATATAAAGATTTGGCTAAAGTTGTTGACGAGTATAATATTTACCGCAACATCATGAGTAATATTGATACCAATAAAGAAATATTAGCTACCGAAAAGGATGAAGAATTTCGCGAGATGGCTAAAATGGAACTTGATGAATTATTGGTACAACGCGATGAAAAGGAAGAAGAGATCAGGCTGATGCTGATACCTAAAGATCCGGAAGACTCTAAAAACGCGCTGGTTGAAATACGCGGCGGTACCGGCGGCGACGAAGCGGCGCTGTTTGCCGGCGATTTGTACCGTATGTATATGCGCTATTGCGAAAAGCGCGATTGGAAAACTGAGTTGGTTGACTATACCGAAGGGACATCAGGCGGATACAAAGAAATTGTTTTTAATGTAATTGCCGAGGATGCTTACGGTACGCTAAAATATGAATCGGGTGTACACCGGGTGCAGCGCGTGCCTGATACCGAAACACAGGGCAGGGTCCATACTTCGGCAGCAACGGTGGTGGTATTGCCAGAGGTTGATGAGTTTGATATTGATTTGAAGGTAAGTGATATACGTAAGGACCTGTTTTGCTCCTCGGGGCCGGGCGGGCAATCAGTAAATACAACTTATTCTGCCGTTAGGCTAACCCATATACCTACAGGTTTGGTGGCCCAATGCCAGGATCAAAAATCGCAGTTAAAAAACTACGATAAGGCTTTGCAGGTATTACGTTCAAGGGTTTATGAAATGGAACTGCAAAAACACCTGGAAGAAACATCCAAAAAACGTAAAACAATGGTTTCAACCGGCGACAGGTCTGCCAAAGTACGCACCTATAATTACCCACAGGGTCGTTTAACCGAGCACCGCATTGGCTTAACCATTTATAACCTGCCCGGCGTATTAAACGGCGACTTGCAGGAGATAATGGAAGCATTACAGTTTGCAGAGAACGCGGAGAAATTAAAAGAGGGCACGGTGGTTTGATGTTTTAATGTGCAGGTACGCAAATGTGCAGATGTGCAAATGATTTAACCTGGTTCATAATTGGTGTATAAATTACATATTTTCTATATGGATATATCTCGTTATATATCAATTAATTAAAAATATCTGCACATCCGCACATTTGCATATCTGCACATTAATTCCCTTTTTCATGTTATTTTCATAATGGGCTGTTACTTTTAACTATTAATAGTAGTGGTGTTTCTTTCAAAGGGCTAAACTGCTAAATGGTTTATTAGTTAATTTTAACGTATATACCCTTATGCTTGCTGTAAAAAAGACATTAACAAACAATCAAATAGTTTTCAGGCGCACCGTTAAATTAATGGGCGACAGGTTTGAAATAAGCGTAGTTGGCAACAACCCTACCTGGGCGGATGAGCGTATCGACAGTGCAATTAATGAAATAAACCGTGTTGAAAAATTACTGAGCGCTTTTAGCGAAGATAGTATAATCAACCAAATAAACCGCAACGCGGGCATACAGCCTGTAAAAGTTAGCCGGGAAATTTTTCATTTGATAGACAGATCGTTACAAATAGCTGACCTTACCCACGGCGCATTTGATATTACGTATTATCTTGCAGATAAAAGTGTTGATAATACGGATAGCACTGCTAATCATCATACATTGACAACGCCGTATGCCATAACCTGTGCGGGCTATAAAAATGTGGTATTGGATGCAAAGGCAACAACAGTTTTTTTAAAGGAAAAAGAAATGCGTATTGGTTTTGGTGCCAACAGCAAGGGTTATGCTGCCGACCGTGCCAAATATGTACTGCAAATGGACGGCGTAAGCAATGGGGTTATTAATGCCGGCGGCGATTTGTTAACCTGGGGACTACAGCCAAACAATGAGCCATGGACAATTGCCGCTGCCGATCCCGAACAAAGTGAATGGCCGTTTGCTAATATTGATATCAGCAATATGGCTATTGCTACATCGGTAAACGCCGAAAAATATGCTACCATTAACAGTAAAAATTTGAATAAGACTAATTCAAAAAATGGATTTGTCGTTAGCGAAATTAAAAGTGTAAGTATATTAAGCCCAAGCGCTGAATTTTCTGATGCTATGGCTTCGCCAATAATGGCTATAGGTATTAATAACGGCCTTTATTTAATAAACCAGTTAAACCAGGTGGGTTGTGTTATAATTGATGATCATAGCCGCGTTTATACTTCAAAAGATATTCACATCACCGATTAATTTATATAATTCAATCACTGTATTTATACTGATTTTGGGATTATAGATGCCGCCGCCCGGGGATACTGATCATAAGCTCTGTTAATATTTATTATGCCGCTACCGGGTCGTTTTGCCAATAAGTGCCGGGGGCAATGTAAAGTAGCCAATTATAAATAACCATTCCCAGTATGGTAGCCTGCTTATTGAATATATATTTGAAAGAACTTTAGTAATTTCTTCTTCTCAATGATAAAGTGGTTTGCGTATATTGTCCTCCTGTTGATAGTCGCACCGTGCTTATCATTTGCTCATACAACAATAAGCGATACCCGCGTTATTGTTTTTTCGCATCATAAGCCGGATAATGCTTTGTTAATGGTTATTGATACATCATCCGCAAAAAAATTAAAGCAGCAGGAAGAAGAAAAGAAGAAGCAGGAAGCAAATGCGCAAAACAAGGTAAAGGAAATTGCAAAGGCCAAACACCAGGTAAAGCCGGAGAAAATTGATGAGCAGGCAACGCCAAAAGTTAAGCCAAAGAGAGAACGAAGACCGGAAGGCCTGGAACGACCGCCTGAAATACCAAGAAGAAATGGCAACTGATCATAATCAAAAAAATCACTAATAGTAAATGAAATATTTTTGGATGTTGCTTTTTATTTTGCTTTGTAATTCTGTAAACGCGGCAACAGTTAAGCGATATTTTGCTTACCCCATAAACAGGCCTGCTTGCGATACGGATACTGTAGTCAGGAAACGATCAATTTCTGCGGGAGTGAATTATGGCAGCGATGACAATTTTTTTGGCCGTACCGGCCCGATAAGATACCCTTTTGTGTCAACAGATGTAATCTATAATACTAAAGAGGGCTTTTTTGTATATGGGTCGGCATTAAAGCTGCTGGGTTATCCAACTTTAGAGGATGAAATTGATTTAGGCGGTGGTTATTCATACCGCCTTTCGCATAAATATAAAGGTTCAATAAGCTACAACCGTTTTATATTTAGTAACAATGAGCGGGTAATAGAATCGGCTACATCAAATGATGTTAACTGGAAAAATACGTTCGATTGGAAAATAGTGCAATCAACTGTTTTATTCGATTACCTGTTTGGCAAATCATCAGATTTTTTTTCCACATATAGTATTTCAAAATATATTGAAACAAGCTGGAATGTTTTTAATGATAAGGACTACCTTACGTTTAACCCCGGCATAAGTACTATTTTGGGCACACAAAACTTTGTGCAAACCTATTCATTAGACCATGATAGCCAGACGGCTGCCAATAACATAGTTATATTTGGCCCAAACCATGTTCCGTATAATAACGGGCGTTTTAACGTGCTCAATTACAGCTTTAAAATGCCAATAGCCTATAATATGCCGCATTATACTTTTGAGTTTTCGTATAAATACTCCATCCCGGTAAATGTGGAGGGGGCGTTAATGAATAAGCGTGAGAGTTTTTATAATTTAACATTTTTCTACCTTTTTTATTAACAGCAAATGAATGTTTTAATTATAGAAGATGAAAAGGCATTGGCGCAGGAGTTGGAATTTTTTTTAACTAACTATAACTACAAGTGCGAAGTTTGCTTTAGTGGCCGGTCTGCCTCAGAAAGGGTGGCCGTAAACCTGTACGACTTTATTTTAATAGACCTGGGTTTGCCTGATTATGATGGACTTGATCTGTTAAAAGAAGCCAAAAAGACCAACCCCGAAGCCGCCTGCATAATTTTAACTGCCAGGGCCGAAGTTTATGACCGTATAAAGGGATTAGACCTGGGTGCAGATGACTATTTACCTAAACCATTTTCATTATTAGAATTGCATAGCCGGATGCAGGCCATAACCCGGCGCAAATTTGGGCTAAAGCATCATATAGTTGAATTGGGCAATTTTATGATAAACCTGACAGACAGAACAATCTCCTATCAAACCAACATAATTAATACTATTACCAAAAAGGAATTTGATCTGATAGCATACCTGATATTGCATAAAAACCGTACACTTAGCCGTATGCAGCTAAGCGAGCATATTTGGGGCAGTATTGTTAATAATGATTACGATTCGAATTATATCGACGCACATATTAAAAACATCCGCAAAAAGTTAAACCTTTACGCCCAGCCCGATTGGCTGGAAACCGTGCGGGGCCTGGGTTATAAAATAAAAATTAACGCTTAAGTAGTTGAAGCTCGAAACCAAACTTACGCTGTTTAATACGCTTTCAAAACTGGTAATTGTTATCCTGTTTGTATTGCTGCTGCCAACGATTATCAAAAATATCAACCAAAATTTTGCCGACAGCAAGCTCCGCAAGCAAAAAAACAACCTGCTGAAAATTATCAAATCATCCGGCAAGGACTACGCCTATACCTCATACACACCGCTTAAGGAAGAATATTACAGTCTTGAAGAAGATACCACCGGCGAGCATTTGGACACCATACAGAATGAGGCGCGCAAAATTGAGGGCGACACCATTCAGTACCGGATATTAAGCTTTAATTTTATGGCACGTAACAAAAAATACCTGCTTGAAATTGGCAAAAGTGTCGGCACCATTGACGAAACCACATCGCCGCTGCAAAATATGGCCTTTTATATATTAATAGGTATGGTGTTGCTAACCATACTGGCCGACCAGGTTTACACCAACTATGTATTGCGGCCATTAGGGTTAATAATAAAAACCAAACTTATAGGCCGGAAATTTCCCAATTTCGGCTCGTATGTAGAAGTAAAAACGAGTACATCTGATTTTCAATATCTCGATATCAGTATCCACAAAATGGTTGAAACTATTGAACAAACGTTTCAAAAAGAGCGTGAGTTTATTTCAAATGCATCGCACGAGATCATGACACCCATTTCTATACTGCAATCGAAAATTGAAAATATGTTTGAGCGTGAGGATGTGGCCGATGAAGTAAAAGTAAGGCTGCTTGAAATGCAAAAAATATTGAACCGGTTAAAAAGCATTACCAAAACCTTATTATTAATATCGCAAATTGAAAATGAGCAATTTTTAAAAGAGGATAAAATTTCGGTAACTGATATGCTGAATGAGGTATATGAAGAGATATCAATAAGGTTACAGGATAAAAATATTACCTATGAACAGTCCGTCCCACAAAACTGGACCTTCGTGCACGTAAATAAGTTTTTGCTGTTCAATTTATTTTTTAACCTGGTTAACAATGCCATAAAATATAACCGCGAAAATGGGGGAATAAAAATTATTGGTACCCAGGAAAATAATTTATTCGTGATTAGCGTTATCGATACCGGAATTGGGATTGACGCGGAAGATATGCCTTACCTGTTTAACAGGTTTAAAAAATTCAGGCAATCTTTACAACAGGATAGCTTTGGATTAGGCTTGCCAATTGTGAAATCAATAGCAACATTTCATCAGGTTGAAATTGACGTAAAATCTGAAAAAGAGGTTGGCACTATATTTAAGCTGAACTTTCCATCGCAATTGGTAGCAACAGGTTTATAAACCGCGAAAAAGGGCAGCTAACAGTAAAAAAATATGTAATTTTAAAACCGTTTTGATTAAACCCTCATACCGGTTTAAAGTCTAAAATTGAAAGTTATATTAATTGCATTTATATCATAAAAAAAATTATATTGTATTATTAAATGTTATGAAAAAGTTATTCAAATACACTTCGGGATTAATTTTAACCGGGTTGCTTTCTTTAGTATTAGTAGTTACTGCTGATGCCCAGCGCGGTGCTTTTCATGGTGGCGGCGTTGTTCGTATAGGTGGTGGAGGGTTTGGCGGCGCAAGGGTAGGCGTTGGCGGATTTTACAGGCCCGGCGTTGGTTATTTTGGTTATCCGCATCTTGGATTTTACTTCGGGGCATTGCCTTACGGTTATTATCCGTTTTATTGGGGCGATTACCAATACTATTATGCCAATGGTGTTTTTTATACACCTTATGCAAATGGCGGGTACCAGGTTGCCACTCCGCCGGTAGGCGCTGCTATTCCTGCGCTTCCACGCGGTGCTAAATCTATTATGATAGATAACCAGCAATATTATGAGTTTAATGGGGTATACTATAAGATAGTTGTTAATGACCAGGGGCAGAAAGTTTATGTTGTTGCCGGAAAAGACGGGGTTTTAAATACCGATGGCAGCCAGGCACAGGAAGATATGGCCCCAAGGGTTGGTGATATTATTAACCAGTTACCTGATAATTGCCGCAAGGTTAATTTAAACGGAAAAAGATATTTTGTGGCCCCTAATGATATTTATTATGAGCAATTTACTGATAGCAGTGGAAATACGGCTTATCGCATAGCAAGTGTTCCGGATGAGCAGCCAAATAATCAGCAACCGCCCCAGTCTCAACAACCGGTGACGCACAATCAATAATTAGCTGTTTGAAACTTATAAAAAAGGCTTCCCGGATTCGGGAGGCCTTTTTTGTGCCGCTTACTGTAACTTATCATGACTTGAAATGTCATATAAATACAATTCGTCACCTGGTTTTAAATTCCATGCCATGTTTTTAAACAGACTAATCCTCATCCCGTCTTTTTTACTTCTTTGTGCCAGCCCGGCTAAAAAAACTAATGATTTTAACGAATTCAGCCAGCGGTTTGTTGCCGGCTATAAAGAACAGCACATTGCAGACCTTGCTTTAGGCTACGGTCAAAACTTACGTAACATAAAATCCGAAAGCGAAGTAAACAGGGAAACCGCCTTTTTTACAGGTGTGCATCAGGAACTTAAAAACTTTAAGGCCGCGCAATTAAGTGCTATTCAAAAACAGGATTATAAATTAATTACCTATGAAACCGGGTTAAATTTAGAAAGGCTAAAATTAGAAAAAGCCTGGCTGGCAAATGATAAACATAATAATATAACTGATAGCGGCTTATACAGGCAGGCAGATGGTAAATTGTGGTACGCTTATTTCTTAAAAAAATGGTTAAGCGCCGATGTTACTCCCGACCAGGTATTTCAATTTGGGTTAACTGAAGTTGACCGGGTTAAAGGGCATATTGAAGATATCCGCAAACAAACAGGGATGGACGAAAATGCTTTTTACCGGCATCTAAATGATCCCTCATTTTACATCAGTGACCCAAAGGTTGTTCAACAATCATTCCTCAATACTAAAGAAATAATTTATGCCCATATAGGCAATTTGTTTAGTGCGCAAAACATACCGCCGCTAACTATTGAAAAGGGAAAAGACGAAAACCTTGTGCAAACTCCCGGTTATTATGACAATAATACCTTTTATTATAACCTGTTTGACAAGCCCTATAACAAACGGCAGGTTGACTGGCTGTTTATTCATGAGGCGGTACCGGGACACCACTACCAGATATCCATAAATAATTCAATAAAAACTTCTGCTGTTCAACAGCTTTTCTTCTATATAGGCTTTGCCGAAGGATGGGCTGCTTATACCGAAGAGCTGGGTAAACAATTGGGCGTATATAAAACCCCTTATGATGAATTGGGCAAGTGGGAATGGGATATTGTACGCTCGGTTAGGGTGCCGTTAGATGTTGGGATAAATTATTATGGATGGAGCGAAGGGCAGGCGTTAGCCTTTTGGAAAAAGAATATCCGTAACCAGGATGATATTGCCATGCGCGAAATTGCCCGCGTAAAGCGCTGGCCAGCACAGGTTGTAACCTATAAATACGGAGCATTACAAATAATGCAGTGGAAGGAAATGCTGAAAAAACAGCAGGGAGCTAAATTTAATATTAAAGAATTTCATGACAAGATATTAATGCACGGCTCATTACCCATATTTATGGTTAAGGAAAACGTGATGGGAAATAGATAAGCCTTTACTAAAAAAATCTACTTTATTTTCTTCCTGATTTGGTTTAAATAGAATAAATAGTAATATTTACGCTATCTAAATATCACAATGAAAACTCTTAAATTGATCTTTCTCTTCTGTGCAACGTTTCCTTTAACGGCGTTGTCGCAAACTAACTATCGTGCAGGCTATGTTATTAAAAATAACGGCGATACGCTAAAAGGTTATATTAATTACCGGGAATGGAATGAATCGCCAAAGGCGATACAATTCAAACAAAATATAGCCGACAAGCAACCGGTTGTGTTTGATGTTCCGGCTATAAAAAGCTTTCAAATAACCGGGTATGGTAATTATATAGGTTATACAGGCCCAGTTACAACGGGCAAAACAAATACTATTGCCGGACTTTCCCCATCTTTAGATACCGCAGTAAGGCTTGACAGCGCTTTTTTAAAAGTTATCAGCAAAGGGGAAAATGTGCAACTGCTTTACCATAATGATCAAATAAAATACAGGTATTTTATTTTAGAAACCAACAGCGCCAAGCCTTATGAGTTGAAATTTTATCAATATTTGGAGGATGGCAACAGGATCATTTCCCAGGCTCCATTTACAGATCAAATTGACCTGTTATTAAAAAAGTATAATAACAGCAGTATAAATGCCACCGGGCGGGTATCTGTCGAAAATTATAATGAGGATATATTGATGCGGTATGTGAAGATCATTAATAACAATAAAACTACAGAACAATCGCGGTCTTCCGGCTTTCGGTTTTTTGCAGGCGTGGCAGCCGCTTATACCGTAGCTTCATTTGATGGCCCGTCTGGGTTTGGGTATCCATCACACGCGTCAACAGTATTGCCTGGTATTAATGCCGGGGTTGATTTTTTGACAGACCCTGATGTTCAAAAATCTTTTTTCAGGGCAGAAATATCTATGACGGGTATAAGTCCGACATTTACCGGCACTGTATCTACCTTTTCATCTACCCAGTATATAGTAAAAGTTGCCGGAAAATATATATTCAACGTTTACAACACAGATAAATTTAAATATTATATAGGCGGGGGTGCAGCGTTTACTAATACTTTTGTTGCAAATAGTAAACTTGTGGCCACCCAGAGCGGGGTAATTGTAACTTCTACCTATTTGCAGCCGCTTGGTAATTCATATGCTTCTTTAAAAACTGGGCAATCCATTACCGACCCGTATGAACTGGGCGAAGGCGGGTTAGAGGTTCAACTAAGGACTGGTATCGTGTTAAATAAGAAAATTGAAATATACCTCGAAGCGGCCCCATTTTCATTTGGGCTAAGTTCAGGTAGCAATCCGTCCAATCCTATTTTTACGTCCGCCTCTTATTCTTATAAAAATTATACCACTTCCCTTGGTTTCGATTATTTATTTGGCAGTAAATAGCATGGTAAGTACCTATCTTAAAAATGAAAATACTGCCGTTACTTTTTAATTGCAATAGTCGGAAATCACCGATTAGTTCAATACTATTACCGGTATATCCTGCTTCTTCCAAAGCGCCTTTAAGAATACTTTAAAATTTTATAGCTGTAATTTTCAATGCGCGTTATCCCGCATGATGCCTGGTACAACCTGTTATTTGACATATTTTATGATTTTTTACCCGGCGGTTAAACTGTTTATGAAATAAGCTGTCTTATTCCGGATATTTGGTGCCGGGGCGATAATTTGATTTGCGCACTATGTAAAGCCTCCGTTGTTCAAATAATTAACTATGTTTATATAATTCTTTTGATTGTTAAAAAGCGAATGATAATATTTATGCTATCTAACTAAACTTACATGAGAATTTTTCAAATACCCCTGCTTTTATGTTTGATACTGCCTTTAGCCGCGTTATCGCAATCAAATTATCGTCCCGGATATATAATTAAAAATAATGGCGACACGCTAAAAGGATATATCAATTACCGTACATGGAAAAAATCGCCCAAAAGCATTGAGTTTAAGCAAACTATAACAGCAAAAACTCCTGTTATTTTTGATGCCCCGGCATTAAATGGATTTAAAATACCCGGTTTTGACAGTTACGTTGCTTATATAGGCCCTATCAGCACAGATAAAAATAACATGCCCGACCTTCCTAATCATTTAGATGTATCAACGCGCCTTGACAGCGTTTTTTTAAAAGTGATAAGTACCGGTCCAAATGTAAGCCTGCTTCAAAGTGCCGATACTTTAAAGGAAAGGTATTTTATTATGGATAAAAACTCGGCCCCAACGGAATTAGTATTTCACCAATACTATGACGAAGGAAAAATTGGCATTAATGCCCCGTTTAGAAACCAGCTTGCCATGCTGCTCAATACATACGCCAGGGGAGACGTGGATGCCGGTAAAAATGTTTTAGACGCGAATTTTACACAAAGCGCGCTCATCAAATATGTACGTATTATAAATCATACCACAGCAAAGGAAACCGGTATTACCCTGTGGGGAACAAGGCTTTTTGTTGGGGCAGGGGCTGCTTATAATTATTCATCATTTGCTGGCCCCCCTGGTTTTGCGTATGCGCCTTACGCGTCTTCAGTGTCGCCACTTGTAAGTTTTGGGATTGATATACTAAGTAATCCACGTATTCAAAAGTCGTTTTTAAGAATTGAAGTATCTGCTATGGGCGTATCACCAACTTTTACCGGCTATGCCGCCAATTTTTCGGTGAACCAGTACATAGCTTCAATTACACCGCAATTTGTTTACAATATTTATAATACTGATAAATTCAAATTCTTTGTGGATGCAGGCGTAGGATTTGCTATTACAACAAATGGCAATAAGCTGGTAGCTAATAAAAGCGGGATAATAATTACTCCTACCGAATTACAAAACCTGGGCGATACTTATGTTTCATTAAAAGCGGGTGACACTTATTCAAACCCGTATGATGTAAAAAACACCGGTATAAATATTCAGCTAAAAACAGGGGTAGTAATTAATAGAAAAATAGAATTATATATAGCTACAATTCCTTATTCGCCAATGCAGCAAACAGACTATTACTCCTATCAAACTTTAACTACAACTGTTGGCGTAAATTATTTTTTTGGAGGCAAATAATATTCATTACATTGGTAATAATGGATACAAAAAAAGCTGTTTTTTTAGAAACAGCTTTTTTATTTTAGCTATGCGGTAACACTTAAAGCGCTGTCGGCCTTCTTATTATTCCTAATAATAAAGCTATAACAGCGATTACCAGCAGTATATGAATTATACCACCCGCCGAATAAAGAAAAAATCCTAATGCCCATCCTATAATCAGGATAACTGCAATAATATACAATAGAGAATTCATGATAGATTGTTTTTAGTTAATGATTTCATAGATATATATATAATATGCAGACAGGGCAAATTGTTTTAGCGGTTAGTGATTAGTTGATTGCTAATAAGCAAATTGAAAAGTGCCCACTGCAAACTAAAAAAAACTAATCACTAATTAACTAACCTCTAATCACTACAACTTCAGCCACTTTTTGCGCACGGTAAGTTGTTGGGGGCTAACATCCGGCAAGGCTTCAATTTTATATTTTACATTGGTGTTTTTAAGCACTGTAATAGTTATTGACATAGGCAATGCATCGCGCTTGATATTAAAAGTCATTTTATCGCCAGGTTTCTTATCGTTCAATATGCCGGTCAGGCTGGTTATGGGGGCACCGTCAATGCCGGTTATCTCATCATTAACATTCAAACCATCAATCCAGGCGGAGCTGCCACGCACTACCGATGTTATAAATATATGGCCACCCGCATTTGTTACAGCAAAACCTACCGCAGGTTCATTAGTACCGGCAAATTCATCGGTTATTTTATAACCTGCATATTGCAGGTATTTATTGTAATCAATTGGCGTTAAACCGTAGATATAGTTTTTGTAAAAATCGTCAAGGTTTTTTCCGGCAATTATCTCCAGCCCTTGTTTAAACTCATCGTCAGTATAGCCGCGCTTTTTGTTTTTATAATATTCAGTATACATGTACTTCATAACATCATCCAATGATTTTGCACCATTGGTGTCATGAATTATTTCCATGTCGAGCAACATGGCGACTAATGCGCCTTTGTTATAGTAGGAAATAGTGGTATTGTTTGAATTTTCATTTGGCCGGTAAGCTTTTATCCAGGCATCGTAGCTCGACTCTGCCAGCGATTGTACCTTCGCTCCGGGCTGGTTTTCTAACGAATTAATGTCAGCAGCCAAAATATTCAGGTAGTTTTCCGGTTCGTACAGGTGCAGGCGACGTACAATAATATTCTGGTAATAGGCGGTAAAGCCCTCGGCTATCCAAAGGTTGGTAGTATAGTTTTCATTATCATAGTCAAACGGCCCTAAAGCTATCGGGCGCAGTCGCTTAACATTCCATAAATGGAAATGCTCATGCGCTGCCAGCTGTAAAAAGTTTTGATAGCCACCTTCGCTGGCATACGCATCGCGCGCCGCGCCTAATACACACGAGCTTAGATGCTCCAGGCCGCCGCCGCCCCTTAAATAATTGTGTACAATAAAAGTATAATGCTTGTTAGGGTTTTCGCCATAAATGGCCGCTTCTTCATCTACAATTTTCGCCATATCTTTTTTAAGACGGTCTTTATCATAGGTTCCGCCGCCTACCATAACCACCTCATATTTTACTCCGCCTGTGTCAAATCCAAAAACATCCTGGTTGCCAACTTCAATTGGCGAATCAAACAAAATATTATAGTTAGGCGATTGTAAAGTAAATGCGTCGTCATTCACGCTTTCCAAACTGGATGAAACTTTTTTCCATGAATTATAGGGAATGATATGGATAGTTGCGGGCTCCTGGAGCATCCCGTCAGGATAAATAAAAATATCTGGCGATGACAGGAACGCATGCGAAACATCAATAAAGCTGGTGCGGACGGAAATTTCAAATGCGTAAACTTTATATCTTATCGTTATATCAGCCAGGCCTTGCGAGGCAATATGCCAAATGTTTTTACGTGTTTTTTGAGTAGTTATGGCTTTGCCGTCTGCTTCGGCGGTTAGCGATTCAATGTTTTTTGAAAACTCTCTCACCAGGTATGAGCCTGGTGTCCAGACCGGCATTTTTAGATCTAAATTTGGCTGGCTTAACCCGATTATGTGCATTTCAACGTTAACATAATGTGCCTGGGCCTCAGGGAAGGTTAAAGTATAAGATATTTGAGGCATATTTGCAGCATTAATGGTAGTTACAGCCATAAAAAATAGGGTTAAGGAAGAAAGAATAAATAAACAGGATTTTTTCATGGCTGCAATTTAAAAAAAAATTGATCTTTACAGGGAAGTATACCGAAGTCGATATTAATTTATCTATTAATTGTTACTATATTACCGCGTAAAATAACAATAATCATATAAGTTGCTCTTAAACAAATAACTAATAGATAAATATTATATTAATTTAAACAAAAAAAGTTATTTTTGGACTAACTATGACCGGATCTTATAACACTTGTTTACTCATAGATGACAATTACATTGATAATTTTGTCACACGTAAGCTGCTGGAGAACAGTAAGTTTGCCGAAAACATTGTTGTAAGTCAATCTCCTGGCGAAGCAATAGAAATGCTAAATGACGGCAGCATAAAACCTGATGTTATTTTCCTGGACATCAGGATGCCGTTAATGGATGGGTTTGAATTTTTAGAAGCCTATGATAAGCTAAGTATTGATAAAGAGAAAATTAAAATATTTTTGTTATCGTCATCTTTTGACCCGACAGATATTAAAAGATCATTAGCTAATAAGTATATAACACAGTTTATTCATAAACCACTTACCCACCAGGTTCTTGACGAACTTTCATGATCTTAGTTGCAGATAGCGGATCGTCCAAAACAGATTGGTTACTTAATTTGCCTAAACAAGAGGCAAAGCAATTCAGGACACCCGGACTTAATCCTTATTTTTTAACTGAAAAGGAAATTGTAAAGGTATTGCAGGATAAGGCAACCGACCTGTTAGCCTACAGCGGTAAAATCAAAGAAATATATTTTTTTGGCGCAGGTTGCTCAAGCCCCGACAGGCATGAGATAGTTACTAATGCGCTAAGTGCATTATTTCCAAAAGCCTATATCAGTGTTGACAGTGACCTGTTAGGATCAGCTTACGCCACTTGCGGTCATGACAAAGGTTTATGCTGTGTTTTAGGCACAGGCTCAAACATATCATTTTTTGACGGCGAAGAAATACATTCGGGTCAGCATGGGCTGGGTTTCGTTTTAGGCGATGAAGGATCAGGAACCTGGTTTGGGAAGGCTATGATAACTGATTTTTTATATGGCAATATGCCTGCCGATGTTCACGCGCTTTTTGATAAAACTTATGAATTAAATAAAGAAATTGTGATCGGCAATGTTTACCTCAAGCCCGGTGCCAATTCGTACCTGGCTTCATTTGCCAAATTTTTAAGCGAGATTCGCACAACTACTTACGGACAAACCTTATTAAACAAAGGTCTGTCAGCATTTATCGAAATCAATATTAAATCATACCCGCAATACCATCGTTACAAGTGTAATTTTGTAGGGTCAATAGCTTATGTTTTTACGGATGAATTAAAAAGGGTTTGTGTTGCCAATGGTATACAATTAGGCAAGATCATCCGGCAGCCTATACATGATTTGATGGAGTTTATTTTGAGCAGGGAAGCGTAACACAATATAGCGATGGGTTTCAAACCCATCGCTATGATGTTAAGCTGCCTTTCGCCGCAATCTCACCCTCACCGCAATAAACAGCACCCCCAACACAGCTAAAAAGCTACCCGTTTCTGGCAAATAATCGCCGTGCAGCACGTAAAATGTAAGGTCGGAATTTAAATTTATATCCTGTTTAATGGCAGTTTTTGTCCACCATTGCGTTTGTTTTACAATATCGCCGCGCTGGTTGATAAACGCAGAGATACCCGTATTTGCCGACCGGCAAACCCACCGCCGTGTTTCGATGGCGCGCAGCTTGGCATAATCAAGGTGCTGGTCTTTGCCTGATGTGTTTTCCCACCAGCCGTCATTGGTAATAATAGCGATAAACTGCCCGCCCATACCCACCGACTTGGCTAACCATTCGCCCCAGATAGACTCATAACAAATAACAGGCGTAACCCCAATGCCGCTTTGCGAATAAAATACAGAAGGAACAGGTTGCCCGGTGTAACTCCCTGTGGCACCTCCTAAATGTTCAAAAGCAGGTTTTAAAAATGAAAGCGCATTGGTAAAAGGTAATGATTCGGCACCAGGCACCAGCTTTGATTTATGATAAAACTGCACTTTGGCCGAATTTTCAATATTAAGCGCTGTACTGTAATAGTCCATAAACCGCCCCCCATCAATAGGGCTTGCCGTGGTATTTACACGCTTATCATACAACCTGTAGGTTTCGGCACCCGTTATAACATTGCCGTTTTTGAACTTATTTAAAAACTGCTGTACCTGTAAAAAGTAGCTGTTTGAACGGATATGATCTTCATCCATTTCTTCGGGTATTGCTGTTTCTGGCCATATAAAAAATTCGGTATTTGGCTGTCCGATAGAATCAGATAGGCGGGTTAATGTCGAGATTTGCTGGTAAACCGGTATTACGCCTTCTTTTTCATACGGATCGACATTTGGCTGTACCACTACAATGTTTGACGGGTTTAGCGGTTCTGAATAAGTATAATACCGATATAGCGAGAAGGCGAACGGCGCAATTAACAGGACAACAAACGTAGTTATCAATCTTAACCGCTTTGGTTTGGCTTGAGCCTCACCCAACCCACAGTAAATTAAAAAGATGAGGATATTCAAAGCCCATATCCAAATGGTACCTCCATAAACGCCGGTATACTCATACCATTGCACCCATTGGTGGCTTACGGCAAAGCCATTGCCCAGGGTCATCCAGGGGAAGTTTAAATCCCAGGTTTGGTGCAGGTATTCATAGCCTATCCAAAAACATACCAGGCCAAATAATCCAATTGCCCGGTTAGTTGCCAGCCTGAACCTATAGTATAGCCAGCAAGCAGTTGACATTAGTAATGGCCCTAACGTGTATGGTATCAGGGTAATTGGCACCGCTACAACAGCGCCAATTGTTTTTAACGAATTATATACCCAGTATATGCAGAAGGTGTTCCATATAAAGAAGCCCAGAAAAGTAACACCGAATATCTTCTTCCCTTTCTTGCTTGCCGTCGACTGGATAATGTTTTCCATCGCTATAAGCATGGGTACCAACCCAAAAAACAAAAAGAAAGTGGTATAGTGCATGGGCGGCCATGCCAGCCAAAGCAGTAAGCCGGAGAATATGGATAAGAGGATATTTTTTTTCATCATATAATATTATATAATACTAATTGTCATTGCGAGGAGCCAGCGTTGGAATGAGCGTTGCAGGCGACGCGGCAATCGCGAACTTTGCATCACCGCCTTGCATCCTTGCGATTGCCACGCTGTCGCTCGCAATGACAAATCTAAATTTTAATTATTTCCCCGCCACGCATATCACAAACTCCCCCTTAGCTGGGTGTGTTTCAAAATAAGTTTTAACCTCTGCCACCGTGCCCCTTACTGTTTCTTCAAATAACTTGGTCAGCTCGCGTGACACAGATATTTGCCTGTCAGCACCAAAATAAGTAGCCATTTCATCCAGCGTTTTTAAAAAACGGTGCGGCGATTCATAAAGTATAATGGTACGGTCTTCTCCGGCTAATAATTTATAGCGTGTTTGCCGTCCTTTTTTCAACGGTAAAAACCCTTCAAAACAAAACCGGTCGGTTGGGAAGCCCGAGTTTACCAGCGCCGGTACAAATGCCGTAGCGCCGGGTAAACATTCCACAGCTATTTCATTTTTCACTGCCTCGCGCACCAGGTAAAACCCCGGATCGGATATGGCCGGTGTGCCAGCGTCGGATATTAAAGCGATATTTTTCCCTTCCTTTAAAAATCTGATGATCTCGTTGCTCGACTGGTGTTCATTATGCTGGTGATGCGCGAATACCTTTTGATGGATGTCAAAATGTTTTAACAAGGGGGCAGAAGTGCGCGTATCCTCGGCCAATATCAGGTCAACCTCTTTTAATACCCGCAGCGCACGCAGGGTTATATCTTCCAGGTTGCCGATAGGGGTGGGGACGAGGTAAAGTTTACCGCTTTGCTGGTTCATAGTTCATGGTTGATAGTTCATAGTTTATTATTATGCTGCTAAATTTCACAAATTAGGCCATGAACCATGAACCATAAACTATGAACTAATTATATCTTTGCTTAAAAATAATTCAATGCTGCAAGTTAGTTATATCCGCGATAACAGGGAACAGGTTTTAGAACGTTTGGCTGTAAAAAATTTTAAACAACCGGGTTTGGTTGATGAAATTATTCAATTGGATGAACGCCGCCGTTTAACACAGAACAAAATGGATGGTGTTTCGGCACTGGCTAACGCGGCTGCAAAGCAAATTGGCGAGTTAATGCGCTCCGGTAAAAAGGACGAAGCAGAGCTTGCCAAAGCCGAGTCGGGCGTTTTTAAAGGCGAAATACAAACATTGGGCGAAGAACTGGCCTCAATTGAAGAAGACCTGTATCAAAAAATTGTATTGCTGCCTAATTTGCCGCATAACTCAGTTCCAAAAGGGTTAACACCCGAAGAAAACGAAGTGGTATTAGAAAACGGAACTGTTCCGCAATTGCCTGCCAACGCTTTGCCGCATTGGGAACTGGCTGCTAAATACAAGCTGATAGATTTTGAGTTGGGTGTTAAAATAACCGGTGCAGGTTTCCCTGTATATACAGGCAAGGGTGCAAAGCTGCAACGCGCGCTCATAAACTTTTTTATTGATGAGGCCGAAAAAGCGGGTTACAGCGAAGTGAGCGTACCGCTGATGGTTAATGAAGCCTCCGGGTTTGGAACCGGGCAATTGCCGGATAAAGAGGGACAGATGTATTTTGTGAATGAAGATAAACTATTTCTTATCCCGACCGCCGAGGTGCCGATTACCAATATCTACCGCGATGTGATTTTAAAAGCGGATGAACTGCCCGTAAAAAATTGCGGGCATACGCCATGCTTCCGCCGCGAGGCAGGCTCTTATGGCGCACATGTTCGTGGGCTGAACCGTTTGCACCAGTTTGATAAGGTGGAAATAGTGCAGGTGGTAAACCCTGAAACTTCATACGAAGTATTGGAACAAATGAGCCTGCATGTGCAGGGCCTGCTGCAAAAACTGGGTTTACCATACCGCGTACTGCGCTTATGCGGCGGGGATATGGGCTTTGCATCGGCCTTAACGTATGACATGGAAACCTGGAGCGCTGCGCAACAACGCTGGCTGGAAGTTTCGTCTGTTTCAAATTTTGAAACTTTTCAGACGAACCGTTTGAAGTTGCGTTTCCGCAATGCCGAAGGTAAAACACAATTGGCGCATACCCTAAACGGCAGCGCATTGGCTTTACCGCGTATTGTGGCTACACTGTTAGAGAATAACCAAACAGAAAAGGGCATTAAGGTACCGGAAGTATTGGTGCCTTATACACGGTTTGAGTGGATAGATTAATAGTCTGAACCATGATTTAACAGATTGGAGGATTAACTTGATTTATTGCGCGTTATCTTGCTAATCTTTAAATCTGTTAAATCATGGTTCAGACAAAATAAATAACTATGGAAGAAATCACCTGGAACGATTTTGAAAAAGTACAATTACGCGTGGGTACCATCCTGGAAGTCGCTGATTTTCCTGAAGTGCGTAAGCCTGCTTATAAAGTCAGGGTTGATTTTGGTGAGTTTGGCATTAAATGGTCAAGCGCGCAGATCACTAAGCATTATACTAAGGATGAATTATTAGGCAGGCAAATTGTTGGGGTGATTAATTTTCCTAAAAAACAAATAGCTAATTTTATGTCGGAGTTTTTAGTGACAGGATTTGCGGATGAAAACGGGGATATTGTTTTAACAGCAGTTGATAAAACCGTACCAAATGGCAGTAAATTAGTCTAATAAGGTGGGCCCGTGCGATACCTTCCCCTAAATTTAGGGGAAGGAGGAGGATAGGGTAAAATAACAATTAAAATATGATAACAACCGGCATAGCAGCGTGGCTATTTGGCCCGCAAATATTAGGATTTGTATTCTTAATTCTTGGATTAGTACAGCATTTCTTTCCGCCAAAAAAAATTAATAATTGGTATGGCTACCGTACGCCCGCTGCTCAAAAAAACCAGCAAACCTGGGATGAAGGTAACCGGTACTCTGCCATTTATATGATCAAATCGTCGCTGGTTGTTATAGTTATAGGCCTACTGATCGCTTTGGTGATGAATACTACTCCAATTACGCTTAAAGTGCGGGAGGCGATTACGGTATTTTTATTCCTGGTTTCAGGAATGGTGCCGCCTATATTGATGATCACAGCAACAGAAAAGCATTTAACAAAAACTTTTGGCAATAAATGAGATTTGTGACATTTGGCGAGGAGCCTGCAATATCGCCTGATGATTTTTTCATGAACGAGGCGCTAAAAGAAGCAAAACTTGCTTTAGCCGAAGATGAGATACCGATAGGCGCTATAGTTACCTGCCAGGGAAAGATCATCGGGCGCGGACACAACCTTACCGAACGGCTAACCGATGTTTCCGCCCACGCCGAAATGCAGGCCCTCACCGCCGCAGCGAACTTTATGGGCGGTAAATATTTAAAGGATTGTACGCTATATGTAACGCTGGAGCCTTGTGTAATGTGCGCGGGGGCATCGTACTGGTTTCAAATAGGTAAAATTGTTTTTGGCGCTTATGATACCAAGCTGGGATTTGGCCGCTTAAATCAAAAAATAACGCACCCAAAAACCGTCATAACAGGCGGCATCCGCGAAAATGAATGTGCAGAACTGGTGAGGGCGTTCTTTAAGAGGAAGAGATAAGATAGTTCATGGTTGATAGTTCATGGATCATAGCCCGCAAAGGTAAAATGATGAATTACAAATTTGCTAAACCATGATATATGAACTATTAACCATGAACTGTTTGATAGTTCATGGTTAATAGCCATTTTTGCTAAATAATGGGCCATAAATTATTCAAACCATGATCTATGAACCATTAGCCATGAACCAACACAAAAAGTGACATTAATTTAAAACAATTAGCAAAATCATCCCTTATATTTGTTCGCAAACAACAAACTTTAAACTCATAACATTATGGCATTTACACTACCGGCGTTACCTTACGCTACCGATGCATTAGAACCGCATATTGATAAAGCGACTATGGAAATTCACCATGGCAAGCACCACCAGGCTTATGTTACCAATTTAAATAAAGCATTGGAAGGCAAACCAGAAGCAGATAGCAGCATTGATGATATCATCAAAAATATTTCAAAATTTCCGCCTGCTGTACGCAACAATGGCGGTGGCCATTATAACCACAGCATGTTTTGGACATGGCTTTCTCCAAACGGAGGCGGCGAGCCCACAGGTGCATTGGCAACAGCTATAAACGGTACTTTCGGTTCATTTGCCGATTTTAAAACTAAATTATCTGACGCGGGCGCTACCCGTTTTGGCTCAGGCTGGGCCTGGTTGATTGTTACAGCTGATAAAAAATTAGCCATTTGCTCAACTCCTAACCAGGATAGCCCGTTAATGGATATTGCCGAAGTAAAAGGCACGCCAATTTTAGGTATTGACGTTTGGGAACACGCTTATTATTTAAAATATCAAAACCTGCGCCCCGCCTATATAACAGCCATTTTTAACGTGATCAATTGGAACCACGTTGCTGAATTGTACGCAAAAGCAGTGTAATTATTTCGGATTTCGGATGTTCGATTTCGGATTTATTTTTTTATTTCGGAACGCGGAAGTTTAATTCGGATAATTATTCGGGTTTGAACTTCCGCTTCTTAATTTAACGCCTATTTATGAAAGCAATAGTCCTTGAAGCCGCCGATAAACCATTAGCCTGGAAAGAAGTGCCAAAACCCACTTTAGGCCCTGGTGAGGCATTGGTAAAGATAAAGGCCGCTGCGTTAAACCGCCGTGACTACTGGATAACTATTGGCAAATACGCGGGTATTAAATATCCAACCATATTGGGCTCGGACGGCGCAGGAATTGTTGCCGAAGTTAGCAGCAATGCGGATAACCATTGGATAGGGCAGGAGGTAATTATCAATCCCGGTTATGGCTGGGGAGATGATCCAAACTTTCAATCAGACAATTTCAAAATTTTGTGCCTGCCGGATGACGGCACCTTTGCCGAATATATAAAAGTGCAGTCGCAGCATTTGCATGTTAAACCCGCCCATTTAACATGGGAACAAGCTGCCGCGCTGCCCTTAGGAGGGCTAACCACTTACAGGGCATTATTTGTTAAAGCAAAAGCAAAAAAAGGCGACAAGGTATTAATAACCGGCGTGGGTAGTGGAACAGGCACCATTGCCTTGCAATTTGCCATAGCAGCAGGATGCCAAACTTATGTGACATCAGGCAGTGACGAAAAGATAGAAGCAGCTAAAAAATTAGGCGCAGCGGGTGGCGCAAATTACAAATCGGCAGATTGGGCCGAAGAATTAGAACGTTTGGCAGGTGGTTTTGATGTAATAATAGACAGCGCTTTAGGTGAAGGGTTTGCCAAACTGCCGGACATTTGCAACCCCGGCGGGCGGATAGTTATTTTCGGAGCTACGGCTGGAAATATCCCGCAGTTGAATGGCCGAAAGATATTCTGGCGGCAATTGCAGATCATCGGCACCATGATGGGCAACCCGGATGACTTTAAAGCGATGCTTGATTTTGTAAACGAACATAAAATCGTACCTGTTATTGATGAGGTGTTGCCATTAGCTGATGCGGATAAGGCCGTAAAAAAAATGGAGCATTCTTCGCAGTTTGGTAAAATTGTTCTACAGGCTTAAGCGATGCTCCGGTTAAGGGTTGAAGCGATTAATTGGGAAACAGCCGATACGGCGACTTTCTTTTTCGCCCGTCTGTCCCACAAAAAGGTTTACTATATCGCCGGGCAATTTATCACTTTAGTGTTTACGCATCATGATGAGGAAATCCGCCGGTCGTACTCATTAAGTTCATCGCCCGACGAAGAACTATTAGCCATAACCGTAAAGCGGATAACCAACGGAGAAATATCCCGCTTTATGCTCACCAAACTAAAGCAGGGAGATATTATTAATGCCGTTGAACCTGCCGGCAGATTTACAATTCCGCAGTTCACTGAACCCAAAGACATATTCCTGTTTGCAGGCGGAAGCGGCGTAACGCCCGTATTCTCACAGTTAAAATATATATTGAACCGCCCCGGCGAAAGTAAACTTACACTCATTTATAGCAGCCAGGATGCAAACGCGGTTTTATTTAAGGCTGAGTTAGATCAACTGGCAATGCAACATTCCGGCAGGTTAAAAATCATTTACCTGTTAAGCAGCGAAGGCAACCGGCTGAACAATATTATAGTGGAGCGATTAGTGCGGCAAAATATCAATTTCGATTTTAACAAAGCTGAATTTTATTTATGCGGTCCGTTTGCCTATATGCGGATGATCAGGCTGACGCTTTTGTATATGGGATTGGAACCCGAACAAATTCGCAAGGAAAATTTTGTGATTGAGACGGTAGCGGTAATTGGCAGCCCGGTTAATTATCCGCCCCGCAATATCCGTATCCATTTCAGGAATGAAATGCATGATTTAACCGTGGCCGAAAATCAATCCATATTACAAGCCGCGTTGCAAAATAATATTCCGTTGCCTTATAGTTGCCGCGCCGGGATGTGCTCAACCTGTATGGCTAAATGTACCGGCGGTAAAGTGGAAATGACTGTTAACGATGTTTTGACTGATGCCGATTTGGCATTGGGGTGGATATTAACGTGTACGGGGCACCCGGTAAGTGATGATGTGGGGATTGATTTTATATAAGTTAAGTAATGGCAAAACATAATAGAACTATAATTAAAATCTCATTTACTTGGTTTATTTTCAATTAATTCCGCTAATTTCTTGTCGAGGTCTGGAAGTTGGCCGACATCGTCAATACCATGGTAGATTGCGGCAACTTTGCCATCTTTGCCAATTAGTATAAACGTAGGTATTGTATCAGCTTTGTACACAGTAGATAATTTTTGAGGTCCCGCGTCAGCATCGCTTCTTTTCATACCACCAGGCAGATCATAAACATTTATGTAATCGTTTAATTTATGCTTTGATACAGCTTGCTTCCACAATTCAACATCGTTATCCAACGATATGCTGATTATTTTGAGCCCATCACCGTGGTACCTGTTGTAAAGCTCTTTTACGTGCGGGGCAAATTTGAGGCATGGCACACACCAGCCTGCCCAAAAATCCAATAAAATAAAGTTTTTGCCGATGTAAGAAGATAGCGATATTTCTTTTTTATTGATGTCTGTACGGCTAAAGTCAGGCGCTGTGGAGCCGATCTTTACTGTATCTTTTATTCTCTGCATCTTATTCAAGACCTGAAGGGCGCGAAATGTTCTTAAGCCAAAATGGCTATTTTTTACCCGAAAACTAAACGATTCATAGATTGTCTGAGATGAGTCTAACGATAAATCTATGCTGTTTCCCGTATAAAATCCTAACAACCAAGGGCTTAAAAACGAATTAGGGTTATTCCGCATAAACGAAATATCTATGGCCCTGTTACCCGCCCGAATGGATGATAGTTCGTTTTGAATTAACCCAATTGAATCTTTGTATAGTTTGTTTTTAGGATCATCGGGGGATTTTTTTATTAATTCCTCAAAAAACCGCCATTTGGTCAATAAAGGACTATTTTTATTATAATTATCACGCTTATCAAAATTAATTTTTTCCCATTGTTCCTGGGTAAGTGAACCAACTACTTTTGCATCTCCAAAATTGTCAATAGTTAATGCAACACTCATAGCCGTTGGCTCTAAAAAAACACGAAGAAAATTTGGGTCATCGAAGGACTTTGACCGAAGTTTACCTGTTAAAGCAGCATATGTGGGTTCAGCTATAAGCCCCTCAAATCTAAATCTTCCGTTAATGGCATAGGTTGTATCAATAATGGTTTTGTCATGTTCATCCTGGTAAGTAAGAACCAATCTGTAACTTTCGTTGGTATTTATTTTGCCACTGACAACGAAATAATCTTTGCTAATTGTATTCTGAGCCTGGGTTGCAGAAAAGAAAATCATCAAAATCCCAATCAACAACGGCACTTTGCGAAAAAAAATAAAAGTAAATTTCATAGGAAACTAAATTAAGATTATTCAAGTTATGGGTTACCCAGGGTTTCTCCCAAATGTGGCTTGCTTAAAATGTTTTAATGGTATTGGTAATATGCGCCAAATGGTGCTTGCCATGCCAGGCATATAGGGCCAAATTTCTTTTTAGCGAAATAATTGCGCCTGTTTCGGGATGTATAAAGGTACGGCTCCAATCATCTTCACTAAAGCTTTCAAACAGTGCTACCAGGTGCTGGTGTATGCCATCCAGCATTTTTAGTGATGATTCAACCGGCAGGCGATAATCCGGCAATAAGGCCCAGTTAGCTTGTTCATAAGCTTTAATAACAGGCTTTTCTTCTGTCAGCGCCCACTTAAAACGGATCAGCGAGTTCATGTGACTATCGGCCATGTGGTGAACCACCTGCCTTATTGTCCAGCCGCCCGGGCGGTAGGGCGTATCTAACTGCGTATCATTTAACTTCATGATGGTATGGCGTAATTTGCCGGGCATTACCTTAATATCATTTACCCAATGGTGGATGTCATCATTGGTATAGGATACAGGCACCGTAAATTTGCCAATGGGGTATTTTAATTCGTCGTCCGTCATGATTAAATGCGCAATAGGGTGATTTATTTTCTGTTGTTATAACCTTTGCACTAATTTAGCGTTTTATAATTATTATTCTATATATGTTAAAAAAGTTATTGGCATTTTTTCTGCTTTGCTCAACCTGTACCTATGCCGAAACTATAAAAACCGATGTACTGGTTATTGGCGGCAGTGTAAGCGGCGCTACCGCCGCAATACAATGCGCACGAAGTAAGCTGAAAACCATACTTATTACGCCCGGTGCCTGGTTAAGTACAGGCATGCCCGCAGGTAATACTTATGTTATAAAGACCAACCTTAACATCCCGACAGGCATTTGGGGCGAGTTTAGCGAAAAAGTGATCAGCTTTTATAAAAGTACAACCGGGTATGAGGCTGACAATAGCGTCACTTTGAAGTTTAACACCTCAACAGGGGCGGATATTTTGAAAGGAATAGCCGATACCTTAAAAAATCTCACCGTAAAATTAAATACACCCTTTACCTCAGTCAAAAAAGACGGAACGGGTTGGGATGTGAGCATTACCGAAAATGGTATTATTGATATTATAAATGCCAAAGTGGTTATTGATGCAACGGAAAAAGGCGACGTTGTTACAAAAGCAGGCGCAACAATGCCGCCTATGTATGATTTTGTCACAATTGATGGTTTTGAAATGTACCGGACTTCTATCGCGACGAGTGATATATTGCCGAGGGATTATATCCCCATGCGTGATTTAGTGGTTAAGGATGCAGATAACTTACTGGTTACCGAAAAGATATTATTAACCGAAGGCAGTGTACAATATCTGCCATTACAAATGGCTTTAGGCCAGGGTACAGGGGCAATAGCCGCCTATTGCGCGTTTTTTAAAACCACCACCAAAAATTTAAAGGTGCGTATCATTCAGCAGGAATTGCTGGATTATAAGGTTTATTTATTGCCTTTTACTGATGTTAAAAAGGATGACAGCTATATCAGGGCAGTACAGCAAATAGGGGTAACAGGTTTGCTTAAAGGCGTTATTAAAGGCCATAACCTGCTGTTTATGCCTGATGCCGTTATAGCCACCGATGAAATAAAACCTGTTTTAACTGAAATATACAGCCGCGCGTTTTTATGGTTCAATAAAGAGAAGCCGGGTGAGAAATTTACAGAAGGTAACCTGTTATCATTAATAAGCGAAATGACCTTGAGCGACCCTCAAACTTTGCTTACAACTATACAAAGAGACTGGAGAGCAAAATACCAGTTTAATTCGGACTTTGACCAGAACCGCCCGGTTACCCGGCTGGAGTTTGCGGTGTTGGTAAACCAGTATTTAAATCCTTTTGCAAGGACGGTTGATTTGCAAGGGAACATTGTGAATTAGTGCTCAAAAAGATTTGACAACTTTTAAAAAGTTGTCAAATCCAAACGGAACCACCTGCCAGCTGAATTAAGCATCAATGCAATCCTGCACTACTATCTTTTCGCAAAGCGGGGCAGCGTAGTTTTCTACAAACAGGTCATGTACCGGGTCAATTTGATAAGCATCATGGGCTGCCTGGTTATCGAATATAATTAGCAGGGAAGCATCATAAGAGCGATCGACTACGCTGCGATGTGTATCTGCCGGGATACCTACGTGAATTTGTTTTACATAACTGATGGCTGCCAGCGAGTTTAATCCTTCGATAAGTTTTTGATGATCCGCTTTGTTTTTAAGCCAAAAATGAACGTGGTGGATGAAGATATTCTTGAGAAGCATAATACTATGATTTTTATTGTAAGATGGCAATATCCGAAAGATTTGGCAACTTTTAAAAAGTCAAATCTAATTCTATCAAATGTAATGCTACCCGATCAACCGTGCATCATTTTTTAACTGGTGGATTGAATTAACAATTACTCTATCATTATACCCAGGATATAGTGGATTTAGAAGCAAATTAAACTCATCCGGGTTTATTGCAGAACTGACTTTAAATGCAAGGAATTTATTTTCCGCTATCCATTGGTCGCCCATAGCCTTATTGTCGGGGTTGTCAGGTTGCCGCCAGGAACCGGGATAGTCAGCATCGGGTAATTCATATATAAGATGGTTATCTTTAATTTCAATTGTTGTGATATACAAATACGGCGGCGACCCGGATTCATCAAAATGTACCACGTTCTCCAAATAAGCCAGCGAGCTATTAATGCTTGCGTATAACATATAGGAGCCTTTGTTATTCCACCTGCCGCCATATTTAAATGCGCCTATCCCTGACAGATCCTGCGCACGAACGGATGATTTAGCTATGCGATAAACAGTCATTTGCTATCAGGAATATACACCGTATTCAATTCGCCCTAAAATATCATCCACCATGCCTAAACCCGTTGAAATGTAAAACAGGTCCACAGGCTTTATATTATTTAATGCCCTGTTAGGTGTATTAAGCCATTTTTTTACCATGTCTTCATCTTCAAATACATCAAATGCATGTTTGGCGACCTTGGCTATTTCAATTACATGTGATGAAATATACTTATCCAGTTTATCCGTGCTTTTTTTACGCTCCAGCGTTTTAACGGAAATGCCTAATATACTTTCAGCAAAAACTTTTTTGGAGATACCGAGATGAACCGATAGCGCATCTAATGACGCCTTGGTTATACCATCGTTGCTTAACGAGATTATATCAAACCCCGAACGGAGGGGTTGTGTAATAATGTTTTTCCCGCCTAATAAATAAACCATATTTAGTTCACGGTGGCGGATGGATGTTTTTTCTGAACTATTCATTTGCGACAATTTTACCAAACATAAGGAAACTATGTCGCATTTTAAAATCTACTTGCCGAAAGATTTGTCAACTTTTAAAAAGTTGACAAATCTGCTACGTGGTCAAAGTTGTCAAATCTGGCTATACACCCACAAACTGCACGCTGCTTACTTCCAACTGCCAACTGACTTCTGCTACCTCAATGTCAAAACTTGGTTATAAATGTGAAGAACAATTAAATAAATTGCAAATTTGTACCCACTGATCTTAGCTTTTGGATAATAATGAGTGAAAAGACGATACTGGTTTGGTTTAGAAATGATTTGCGTATTCACGATAACGAAATACTGTTAGAAGCGACACGCAAGGCAGATAAGGTACTACCGGTTTATTGTTTTGATCCTTATTATTTTAAGAATACGGCATCCGGCAATCCTAAAACCGGAAATTTCAGGGCGAGGTTCCTGTTAGCGTCTGTTGCCGGTCTGCGTAAAAATTTGCAAAGCCTGGGTTCCGAATTAATTGTCCGGGTAGGTAACCCCGCCGAAATATTACCGCAACTTGCCGAGCAATACAACGTAAACGAGGTATATCATCACCGCGAGGTTGCTTATGAGGAAACCAATATATCTGAGGAAGTTGAAACAGCCTTGTGGAAAATAAAGCTGAATTTAAAACATTTTATTGGCCATACCTTATATCATAAGGAAGATCTGCCGTTCCCGATAAAAGATATACCGGATAGTTTTTCCACTTTCAAGAAAAAGGTTGAGCGTGACAGTAATGTTCGTCCAACTGCTGCAACGCCCGAAATTATTCATACGCCTGCGATAGCAGATGCCGGTGAATTACCAACATTGCAACAATTAGGATTGGAGGAACCGGTTGATGATCTGCGGGGCACCAACCATTTTGTTGGCGGCGAAACCGCCGGATTGGCAAGGTCAAATGAATATTTTGCAAGTATCAGCAAGGTAAATATAATTAAGGGCGCACGGAATGGTTCTGTTGAACATTCTAAGCTATCGCCCTGGCTGGCGTTGGGTTGTATCTCGCCACGGCAGGTATACTGGGAGGTAAAGAAAAATGCCCATCATATTCCAAATGCCGATATGCTGGTGCTGGAATTATTATGGCGCGATTATTTCAGGTTTATGTTTAAAAAGCACGGCCAGAAATTTTATAAAGCCGAAACTGTAACTGAAACCAAAGAACAGCACGCTCTTTTTGAAAATTGGAAAAACGGCAATACGGGAATACCATTTATTGATGCCAGCATGCATGAACTAAATGCAACAGGTTATATCAATAATTACAGTCGCCAAATGGTTGCCGGATACTTAGTGCGCGATCTGGATGTGAACTGGATAAAAGGCGCAGCTTATTTTGAAGAAAAGTTGATAGATTACTCACCCGCCAGCAATTGGGGCAATTGGGCCTATATCGGCGGCATGGCGCATGACCCGCGCGATAACCGCTATTTCAATATTGCCAAACAGGCAAGCGAACTGGAAACTAACAGTGTGTTTATAGACACCTGGTTGCCGGTGGCAGAACATGCCCATTAAATAGTTGGGATGAGTTATTATAATGCAATGGTTTAGCTATTTCTTTTGCCCACCCGGTTCACTCACTTTCAACACCACACATCCATGCGCCGGCACTTCAACGGTATAGCTATCTTTAATTACCCCCAGGTTTTTATGCAGCCAAAGGTCACGTACCGTGCTTGAGCCATTAGCGCCAACATCAGCCCATTTAACGGTTATTTTTTGCGGGTCATCGCCCATATTAACTAAACCCACGGCTTTTGCGCCATCAAATAAAGGCCTTGCCCAAACTTCTTTGGTGCCGTCTTTTACAACACGGGCGGCAGGTTTGCCCAAGGGGTCCTGGTTAATGTCAATCAGTTCATCGTTTGATAATATATCGGTCGTGAATTTATCCAGCCGGGTCATATCGCAGCCAATTAATAAA